>Ga0315338_1000593_pt1 | contig 74719 bp, 69 predicted proteins | sample ASW8metaG_FD_204518 | JGI IMG/M metagenome (GOLD analysis project Ga0315338, IMG submission 204518) | Ammonia-oxidizing marine archaeal communities from Monterey Bay, California, United States - ASW #8 | ecosystem: Environmental > Aquatic > Marine > Coastal | place: USA: California | collected...
TGACCCTCAATGCGGACAAACCAATCAATATCCGGCTTCATTGGCACATGAATGCTATCACCATCAGAGAGTTCAAAATTTGATGTTTGATTTTCTTTTAACAAGTAACTGTTATTTTCTGAATCGACATTATTTTTATAAACAAATATTGTTTTTGCTGCTTTTACATCTTTACCACCAGCGATTTTTATGAGATCATCCAGTGATTCCTTTTCAGCAACCTCATAATAACCTGGATTTCGTACGCGACCCGTCAGGGGAATAGTGGATATTCTTGGGGGAATATAAATAATATCCTGATCCATTAGCCGAAGATCACCAACGTTTTTACCCAAAAATATATAATTATAGACATCTACAGTCCCGATTTTTTGCCCATTACGAATGACCTGAATATCCCTCAGAGAGCCTTTGTTACTTACACCTCCAGCCTGGGTGAGGCCTGTAATGACATTGGAAAAAGGATGTATCATATGGACACCGGGGATATTCACAAAACCGACAAAGTGCACATTTACAGATTTCAACTCACCAAGGGTAATATCAATAAAGGATTTTGGAGTCTTGCCTAATAAAGTGGAATAGACATGTGAATATTTTGAAATAATATATTGTTTTGACTCAGCTACCGTTTTTGCGCCCAAATTTAGTATGCCGATATTATCTATATAAATCTGGCCATCCCTGTTGATTACTTTTGTATTGTATGCTTCAGTTTCGCCCCAAAGGGAAATAATTACCTCATCTCCAGGTCCAAGGCTATAATGTTTCGGAATTGGTAAATTCTGCCAAAAGGGAATGGTATCCCGCTTGGTAAAGATTTCATAGCCGATGTATGGCATTGTTTTTGCTGAGTCTTCTAAAAACTTTAACTGTTCAAGCAATTTTTCTGTATTTACTAATAATGATTCCACATCTTTTCGAGAGTAAATAAGTTTGTCAGGAAGAGCTGTACTCTGTGCTGTTTTTTCAGCTTCAGATATATCTACTGGTTTTTGCAACGCCTGACGCTCCAGGGCTTTTTTATATTCAGACTGAAGCTTTCTAAGTTCCTGATAGTTTTGGCCAAATATCATTTGACTACCACCAAACACTAGAATGATGAGAAATATCTTATATATGTATTTCATGCTAAAAATTACTGTTTATTGACTAGATGTCAAAGTATTTAGATTTATTGTCAATTAATTAATAGACAATCATTTAAATATATTATACATTATGTTAAATTAATAATATAAGGCCAGAATAAATAAATCGTGCGGATCATAGAAGGAAAATAAATTATATTTTTTCTTTCCCCCAAAGTGGTGGAAAAATTAAAATGATATTGTATGTTCTATAGAAATTAGAAGTGTCTGGGTACGTTGGATTGACCCCGGTTCAAATGTTTCTTCCCAAACATTCTGATTCACATCAACAAATCCGTAGTGCTCAAAATATTCATTCTCATAATTAATATATATCCAAGTATTTTTATATTTCAAACTTGCTGCTATGCGCGATTCTAATTTGACTTCGGGAGGAAAATGATATGTTATCCCATGTCTTTCATAATTCACTCCATAAATAAGACTGGTTCTATCATTCATGTATCCTATAAATACCAAAAAATCATCAGAATCTGTTCCACTATGTGCAGCCCAACGTCGACCTTGATAGGAAGAATAGTTGTATTTAATATTATCATACCAATTTCTTGTAGGTGAGATATCATAATAAATCCCCTGAACTAGCCGTGTATATTCAAAACCAAACATAAGTTCTTTCTTCCCAAAAGCTCCATATTTTCTGATCCCGAAGTTTTGTCCAATAGTATAATTATGATTTATTTCCGAATTTTCAGCAAAATAAGATCTATTGGGGATTCCTAATTCTAAAAATATTTTTAAACCCGACAATGGAAAAGTAACAGCAATATAATAATCAATTATTTGATCCCAATATTTAAGGTTCTTTTGAGTAAACAAAATTCTCATGGCATCATTTAAAGTCCATGGCAATTCATTGTATCCACCATTCAAAATATGCTTACTTTTTCCAAATTCAATATTTTTATAACGTAAATTAAAAAAATATGCTGAAAGATAATATTTTGCATTCTCTTCATTACGCATTGCGGTTGAGACCATATATTTAAAATAATATTTTACGTTTCCAATAAATGGTTGATAATCCTTGGTTCCAAAATAATAATGGGGTATCCCTTTAGAATTATTAGACATAACCAGGCTATTATGTATGCCTGGGCCCCACCATTGAGACCAGTTCCCATAACCTAAAGAAAAACCAAAGTAATGAATTATTAAACCCATATTATTAAAATTACTGGAGTTAATTCTATATCTATCAATAAGCGGAACATCGTTCAATACAGAAAATGCTGACTTTTTTTTATGTACGACACCTGAGTACTCTCGAATATTTGAAATATGGGGTTCTACAAAAATAATAAAATGACTACCGTTGTACTTCATGAATAAACTTGATATGGAGCCAAAACCTTTTGGAATATAGAGTCCATTGTGATTTTCCAAATTAGGTTGATTATTATTGTAGTAAATATGCTGGTTGTAATTTAACTGAAACTTCCCGTTTGATTTTTTTACAAAAGAATCAGAGAAAAAAATTTGTCGTTCTAATATAAGTGCTTTAGTAGGATTGGGATTCATTATAGATTGTGAAAAAGAATAAGTAACAAATAATAAACAAAAAACACTCGATCGCAATTTATGATAAGATATTAAAAAATTGGTGTCCACATCGTTGGTCCCTTTACATGGTTAACGGATAGTTATTGAATAACCGATCCACAATAATTTACTCTCAGAAATTTTGTTTTTATCGTAGTCATAATTTATTATTTCTTCAAATTCATAAGTCAAAAAAATATTATGATAATTATTAAATTGGTAATTATAAGTTATATTAAACTCCTTTTTTTGTTCTGGATAAATTTTATTTTTTATCCCGTGACGCTCCTTATTGTACGAAAACAATATCATTTTATTCGGCAATCCTAAACCAAGCATAAATATTAAATCATCTGAAGAGGATCCAGAGTGAGCTCCCATTCTCCTACCTTCATAAGTGAAATAGTCAAATTGACTACCAGTATAATAAGCATAGTCATACTGACGCCAAAATTTTTCAGTATTAGACTTTATAAGGCTTAAATATTCTACACCAATAAAAAGAGATTTATTAGTTAGTTGAAAATATTTTTTAAACCCAATTAAATACCCCAGTGTATGATCCCAATGCGCCTTCAAATCTGTTAAATTTGCTCTATTATCATCACTAGATATTTCAAAGTATAGATTTAAATAATCATCCGGAAAATTAAAATTAATATATCCAATTAATAGTTCATTCCAAGGATCAAATCCTGGAGTACCGGGAACTGTATAAGATAAACCCTTTTTACTTTGGCCAAATAAAGGTTCAATTACTAGTTTAGCCGCATCTACTATGGTCCAAGTTCCTTTAAAATTAGTATTTTCTGATAAATTTCTAAAATTTCCTGATAAATATGTACGATACAGACCTAAAGTTATCTTTGGATCTGAATAATAGGTAATATGGGTATTTAGCCCAGAGAAATAGAGTGATTCTTCTGCACTATTTTTGTAAGGTATCACAATTATTTTTAAACCAAGTGATAATTTCTTAAATCGAATATCTTTGAAAGTCCCAACTGAATAAGTCTCTTGACTAGCCGCATTAGATGTTAATGCAATAGCAGAATGAAAACCTCGCCCCCACCAATGATTAATATTACCATATCCAAAGCCTAATCCTTTATAATGGATAATCAATTGTGATTGCTTAAAACCAGATTTCATTTCCCCCGATTTAAATGAATTATAATTGTTATTATTATGCCAAGTATCGTTAATTGAAAACGATTTATTTTGTTTTTGAAATAGATTGTATGGCTCCACTTCTATAAATAGCCATGGGTTAATATACTCAAACCTAGCACTCAATATTTTTGAAGATGTACCTGATAAATAAAATTCACTATGGTTGTCTATATTAGGATGACCTGAGTTAAAAGCAAGATATGAATTAATTGAAAGTTTAAATGAAGACTTCTTTTTATTAGAAAAACTAGAAAGATTATTTCTATCATTAATAAATCTATTGAATTCATATTTTAAGGCATTAATGGGAATAGTATGGCTATTGGGCGGTATAAATGTTTGGCTAATAGTTGAAGCGCTTAATAAGTACCCAACTAGACTTAGTCTAATTATCGATGAAGGCAAATGGATTATTGAGTTATATATTATAGTTTAATAATAACTGTATTAATGCAAAAATAATTCTATTGATGCAAATAGGTACACCTAATAAAATTTATTTTTCTAAATATATTATTTATACCATATTCTCTAAAATTGTATCAATTACTTTTTTTTGATCCAATTCATTTAAACTAGAACCAGATGGCAAACAGAGTCCATTATTAAATAAGGACCCTGCAATATCTTTACCAGAAGAATTTACAAAGTCAAAATTTTTATAGATTGGCTGCAAGTGCATCGGTTTCCACACTGGTCGAGATTCAATATTTTCTTTTTCTAATATATCAATTATTTTGCTTCGATCTACACCTGTTTTACGAGAATCTATAGTAAGTGTAGTAAGCCAACGGTTAGCCTTAGTATCAATGGATTCCGGCATGAATTCTATGCCATCAATATTTGACAAATTATCAAAATAGATTTGAAATATTTTTCGCCTTTTCTTTACCCTATCATCCAAGACTTGAAGCTGACCCCTTCCCACTGCTGCCAAAAGATTACTCATCCGATAGTTATACCCTACTTCTTTATGTTCATAATGAATTTCAATTTCCCTCGCTTGGGTAGCAAGAAAACGTGCTTTCTTCACATAATCTTCATTATTGGATACTATCATACCTCCCCCGGAAGTGGTAATAATTTTATTCCCATTAAATGAAAGAACTCCAATATGCCCAAAAGTACCACATTTCATTTGTTTATATTTGGAGCCAAGAGCTTCAGCGGCATCTTCAATGAGTAATACATTATATTTTTCACATAATTCCGTAATTACATCATAATCGCAACTTTGGCCATAAATGTCTACGGCAATTAAAGCTTTGGGTCTGTATTTTATCATTGCTTTTTCAAGAGAATTAAGATCTATAGTCCAATTTCGGGAATCAACATCGATAAAAACCGGAATGGCATTCTGATATAAAATAACATTGGCACTGGAGGCAAATGTTAAACTTGGGCAAAGAACAATATCGCCTTTTGTTACTCCCAACATTAATAATCCTAAATGTAAGGCTGCAGTCCCTGATGATAGAGCACAAGTATTTTCAATATTTAAGTAATCTGCCATTTCCTGTTCAAAGGCATCCACATGAGGGCCCAATGGAGCGATCCAATTAGAATCAAATGCATCTAACAATAAATCTCTTTCGATGTTTTCCATGTGAGGTGGCGAAAGGTAAATACGTTTCAAATTGATATGCCTAATTCTTGCGATAATTCTTTGATCGAAAAAACCGTTTTCCTTGGAGCATATTCGGGAGATTGTGGTCTTTTATTATAATATTCTCCACCTTCTATTCGTATTCTAATCGTATTTATTCCTAATTTATTTGGACCTTTGAAGTCTTTTTCAGGATTATCTGCAATATAAACCGACTCTGTCGGATTAACATTTAATGTATCTAAAGTTTTCTCGAATGGAACAATACTTGGTTTCCAATTATTTCGCCCTAATTCATCAGTAAATAAAACTGAATTAAAATATTTATGCAAGTCAAGAGAAGAAAATTTGTTTTTTTGAACTTCCAAATAACCATCGGAGACTAAACCTAGCTTTTGTTTTTTCATTAGATAATCTAATAATGGAATTACACCATAAATGGGCTTAATCTTTGGTATATGCTGATGATAAACTTTTATTAAATCTTTAACAGTTATATTTAAATTTGAGTAGGAATTAATAATCTCGTTAAACAAGTCTCCACGGCGACCAGAACAAAACATATTCCACAACTCATCAAAAACATCGTCTTTATTAAGTTGATAATGGCTGGATAAATAGTTTGAAACTGCACTAAACCCGCTTTCAACAAAATCTCTTTCTAAAAAAAGAGTATCGTCTAGATCAAATAATATTGCCTTTAATTTTTTCAATCTTTTCTTCTGTTAAAAATATTGATGAGTCAAAACGAGATAAATATAAGTTCTTTTTATATGATCCAATAGGTGGAATATCAATTTTTTTACCGGATAGGAGTGCTAAATACCATTCAGGCGAATTAACCCCCGCAGCGATGCCCAAAGGAGCACCGCCACCATAACGCATATTTACTTCGGTAAAATAAGGTTTATCATTTTTGAACATACATTGTACTGTAATTGGGCCAATCGTGTTTAATGCCTTTGCTATTTTTATACACCAATCCATAATACTGTTATTGAAAATTGTTTTCCCTTTAGCAACTTCTCCCCAGCGAATTTCAATCCGCTGTCTGGAAACAGCAGAAAGAATATTGCCATTAAAATCACAAATTACATCAGTGGTGACTTCTGAACCGGGTAGAAATTCTTGTATAATTGGCTTTTCAATCTTGTTAATAAAAAATGCCAGTTCCCCTTCAGTTTCAATACGAAAAGTATTTTTGGCCCCACTGCCACTTCTAGGTTTAATAAAAACAGGGTAATCTAATTTGCTTTTTTCGAATGATCCCGGAAGCCATGAATTAGGAGAAGGGATTTCATTCTCATTAAAAAAAAGTGATGTTAACCATTTGTCCTTTGTTATATTGGTACTTTTAATTGGTGATACTATCAACTTTGCGCCATAAGACTCTAGTTTATCACGGTTATTAGCCAATACAGGAATATCCGGATCTATTAGTGGGAAAATTAGATCAACATTCTCTATTTTACAGATTTTCATCAATGAAGCAACATAATTTGGCGAAGTTACTTTTGGCACAATATAATTAATATCAACTTTATCCAAAGCTGGTGCAAGCGGATCAATATCTGTACCAATAATTTTACCATCAATCTCTAAATTAGAGTATGCATTTTTCCAAGTATCAAGCAGTTCAACTCTACGACCAACACTGGTAAATAAAATATTAACCCCCATGTTTTGTGCCTTTAAATTCTTTCATTGTGGCATGGTCTTGCTGATTTACACCTTCACTTTTTGCTACTTTCCAAATAGTTATGAATAATATCTTAAAATCTAGCCACAGTGAATGATTATCAACATACCACATATCCAATTTGAATTTTTCTTCCCATGAAATTGTATTGCGCCCATTAACTTGAGCCCAACCTGTAATACCGGGTTTAACTTTATGGCGACGCGATTGCTCTGGAGTATAACGATCTAAATATTCTATAAGTAATGGCCTTGGGCCAACCAGACTCATATCCCCTTTTAGCACATTCCATAGGCTTGGCAGTTCATCTAGACTTGTTTTGCGAAGGATGGAACCTATTTTTGTTAATCGCTTATCATCAGGTAATAAATTGCCTTTTTTATCTTTCAAATTATTCATTGTACGAAATTTTATAAACTTAAAAGAAATACAGCCTAATCCTGGCCTTAATTGAATAAAAAAATAAGGACGACCTAAATTAAAATGGATGAGTAATATTATAATAATTATCAAGGGCGATAATAAGAATAACCCAAGAATAGAAATAATTAAATCAAGAATCCGTTTCATTTCATATGTTCATTTCTTTAATTATAACTTTATTGACTTTATGGACATCATATTTTTCTTCCGCTATTTTACGACTCTCTTTACCCATTTTATTAAGGAGCGAAGGATTAATAATAAATTTTTCCATCATTTTTTTCAAAGCAACTGAATCTCTAACAGGAACTAAAAACCCATTTCTACCATGCTCAACTGTTTCACGACAACCTGGAGCATTAGTAGTAATTATAGGACGACCCATTGACATGGCCTCTAAATTTGTTCTTGGTGTCCCTTCCCAATAAGAAGGTAGAACATAAACAGAAGACTTATTTATATATGGACGGACATCTTTTTTATAACCCAAATATTCTATAAATCCTTCTTGCTTCCAAATATCAAGTAGTGATTTATCAATGGCAGAAGGGTTATCATCGAGCCATCCGATAAGCTGATATTTAGTATCTGGGTATTTCATTTTAAGTATTTTTGCCGCTTTACAATATTCTATTATACCTTTTTCTCCAAGTAATCTTGCAATTAATAAAAATGTGATTGGTAATAAATAGGTTTTACTATAATAGTAATAATCCAGATCTACACCTGATCCATGAACTAAGACTGCAGTATTACGTTTTGTTAACAAACTATTTTCAAAGAAAAACGCCATATCATCTGGGTTTTGAAAAAAAACTTTTTTATTATACTTCAATACTAACCAATACAGAAACCGGACTATTTTGCCGATTATTTTCTGTTTAATTGTTTTGTTATATAATGTATAACCACGTCCAGTGATTATTGAATAAATATTATTAACACCTGTCAAACTAGCAGCTAAAGAACCATAAATAACTGCTTTAATAGTATACCCAATAACTATTTCCGGTTTTTGTGATTGAAAAAGTTTTATTAGATGAAATATAGTTCGAATATCTTGAATAAGATTTAATCCTTGCCTTTTAAGGGGAATAGGATGATAAGAAATACCCATAGAATTCAATTTGAATTGCGTTTCATTATGTTTTCCTGTCGCACATGCAATTACTTTATAGCCTGCTTTAGTAAATTCTCTAAGCAAATGGCCACGAAAATTAATAAGTGATTTTGGATAACTTGTTATTATGAATATTTTCTTTTGTTTATTAGGCATAAATCTTCATTAAAAGACTAATGTCCTTACAAATTTTTTCAGTTTGAAAAAAGAGGAGTAAAATAGCTTATTCAATCTCATATTTTCACAAAAAATAATTATTAATATGAAAATTCAAAATCTTGTAAAAACCTACCTGCCAAATTTCATTCATAATATTCTAATTTCAGTTTATAATTCATATTTATATAAAAATAGATATGCCGGAAAATATCGCCAATATAGAAAGTATTTTCACAAATTTGATACAGCTACAACATCAGAATTAAAAATAGAGCAAAATCGTAGATTAACACAATTATTAAATTATGCAGCAAAACACTCCCCATATTATTCGAAAATTATTGATAAAAAAGAAACTTGGATTATTGAGGATTTAAAATCAATTCCTATTTTAGATAAAAAAACATTAATAAGAAATATTGATAATATTATTACCATTCCAAAAAATAATGGGATAGTTGCTTATACAGGAGGAACCACTGGTGCATCGATCAAAGTTATATTTACAAATGAAGACATTCAAGAAAGATTTGCAGCACTAGATAATTTTAGATCTAAATGGGGATATCAACTTGGAGCAAAAACAGCATGGTTTAGTGGTAAAGAGCTATTATCTAAAAAAAATATTAAAGACCAAAAATTTTTTAAAGATGATTTGATTAATAATATCCGATTTTTTTCAACATTTCATATTAATACAGCAACTTTTGATGCTTATTGGGATAGTTTTTGTAGATATTCGCCAGAATATATTATAGGATTTCCTTCTACTGTTTTATTTCTTTGTAATATTGCAAAATCAAAAAAATACACTTATCCTTATAAAGATAAAATCAAGGCTTTTTTCCCCACCGCTGAAACTATTACTTTGGAACAAAAAAAAGTTATAAAAGAAGTTCTTGGCTGTCCTTTGATAGATCAATATGCCTCTTCTGAAGGTGCCCCTTTTATTTTTCAATGTAAAAAAGGTAGCCTCCATATTAATCCTGTTACGGGTGTATTTGAAGTTGTTAATGATTTTTTTAAGCCGTGTACTAAGGGTCAAATTCTTGTTACTTCATTTTCTACTCGGGGGACGCCTCTGATTCGATATCAAATTGAAGATTCGATAAAACTTTCAAATAAAAATTGTGAATGTAGTTGTGTTCATCCAGTAGTTGAATATATAGATGGTAGAGTTGATGACTATCTTTATTCTCCATGGACGGGAAGAATAAACCTTGGTAATTTGAGTAATATAACAAAATATATCGAGGGGATTATCTGTTTTCAAGCAATTCAAAAGATTGAAAATTTAATTACACTTAATATAGTTGCCGATTCAAAGTTTAATTCCAAAGAAAAAGAAAAATTATTGAATGCACTTTATGAAAGATTTGGGAGTGAAATGATATTCAAAATCAATATAGTGAATGAAATTCCAACTGAAAGAAGTGGTAAGTTTAGAATTGTAAAAAATTATCTTGATAAAAGTTAGAAATTTCAAGTGACGATAGAACAAAAAACTTACTAATATATAAATCCCAAATTAATTTTCAATAAAATAAGAATCTCTCAATAAAACAATTTATTTTGATATTCCCTGAAAAACTTGCCTTTTGTTTCGCTTTTCATTTAATGAATTTCGAAAAGCAATAATTAGAGCTAAAAGATATCCAAGGCGAATACGCTTTAGGATTCCTATAATTCCTTGTCGTTTTAGTAAACCATTTAATCGAGAAAAATACCCCTTTTCATGAATTTTTTCTGATTTATAAAATTGTTTATAATTTTTATTGCATAAAGGTTTGCTATAATGATTGATTTTTTCTAAGATATTTAATTTATGTTCCCCGGATGCTATTTCTGGCTGCAAATTATCATTTAAATAGATAGGTATAGTATTGTATGCTCCAATACAGTCACCTAATATTTCACATTGAAATATAAATGATACTTGATTTTCAGGATTTTGTTTATAACCAATCCCTTCTATTGTTGGTGATGAATAATTTGGGAAACAAAAATTTCCCAAACTATAAATGATAATACCATCTCTATGCCGCTCAATACCTTGCATAACATGAGGGTGGTGGCCAATTATCAAATTCGCACCGTCTTCAATAATCTGATGCCCCAAACTTCTCTGAAATGGCGTTGGATAATTTGTTCCTTCTACACCCCAATGTAAAGAAACTAAAATGAAACAATTCTCATATTTATTTTTAATCAAATCAATATCTGATTTAATATATTTGTACTCCAATGGTGCCACTCCATCTTTTGTTTTAGTGGCATAATTACGGCCATTTGTAGTAAAAGAATTATATGCTAACATAGCAAGCGTTTCACCTTGAATATTTTCAATTATAGGACTTCTTGCATCTCTCAAATTTTTTCCTATACCTACAAACGGAATCCCTGCTTTCTTAAGCCTAGTTTGTGTATCTCTTATTGCCTTTTTACCATAATCATAAGCATGGTTATTTGCTAGTGAAACATGCGTAATCCCAGCATGAATTAAAGAATCTATTCCTGAAGTTGATCCACGTAGGCTAATTGGTTTAGTGAATTTTGGTTTGCCTTGATTAGATAAAGGAGCTTCCAAATTTGCAAAAATAACATCACTATTATTAAAATGTTTATTAACATTAGCAAAAGGAAAATCATGGCCTTTTTTAATTATTAGGTCATCATAATCTCCAAAAAGGGCTACATCACCAATTGCAGATAACTTTATCATTTATAGAGTTTCCACTGAGTATACTATTTTTCTTTTGTAAATCTTTATTACCCTATAAAAATTAATAAAGGCTACTTTCCAAATCATAAAGTAGCCTTTTCTATTTATTAATAAACAATAAACTAACTCAACGAATTGTAGAATGATTACAATAAGAACAAATTTCATAAAACTAAAAAATATGGAAAATATTGAAATAATATCCAAAAGTAATGGGAATAACAAAGCTCTGTATACAAATAGATAGCTAATTAAACTCCTCGCTTTAATTGCTTTTATCAAAGGCACCCAAATTGTTGCACAGGGATCACCGAATAGAATCCGGTTAATAGTTTTCTTTTTTAAATCATAGTGAGATGCCATCAAATCATGTATGTACCAAACTTCATATCCAATTGCCTTTATTCTGATATAAAGATCCCTTTCTTCTTCTCCGTAGAATCTACCATCTAACCCTCCCGCTCTATTATATATTTTACGCTCAATTAAAAAAGCGCCTTGTAAATAATCTGCTTGCCAGTCTTTACTATCAGAAAGGATAAAATAATCTTGATGATTTTTAGTATATACTTTTTTATAACCATGAACTGCTACAATTTTTTTATTTGACTCTAACTTTTGTATAGCTTTTTGAGCCCATCCCATTTCAATCTCCATATCACCATCCACAAATTGGATATACTTTGTTTGAGCATTTTTTGCACCAATAGATCTGGATAAAGCTGGAGTTCCAAAATTTGATTTTACTCTTAATATAGTTTTTATTTTATGTTGAGTTGCAACCTCAATGCTATTATCATCACTATTAGAGTCAACAAATATTATCTTATTACTAACTTTTTGAATTGAACGAAAGCATCTCGGAAGATTTAATGCTTCGTTTTTACCAATTACAACAAACGTTAAATTATCTAACAAAAAATAAAGATATGTCTGGGTTAAAAAACATTGTGTTTACTATATATTATTTATTTGATTAAGCTGTTCAACAGTATCGATAGCAAACCAACGTTTTGGGTAGATATTAGATGAATAAACTTCTTTCTTATTAATTAATTGATTCCAAACATCATAAAAATTTTCAGTTTTTTTCGTGAGCTTATTAATCTTAAAAGGATTAAGAATTTGAATACCGGAACAATATGAATCTGAAGGTTCATTTCTATCAAGTTTGGTCACAACGTTATCTTGGTGAAAAATGTAGTCCCCTTCAAGCCCCAAAACAGGTTTCACAGGTAGTATCATGCAGGCAGGATGATTGAAATTGATGTATTCCTCAAATAGCATTTCAAAATCCAATTCAACAACATTATCACAGGTAAGTACAATAATAGGCTCATCAATAACTTTTATTAAAGTGTTATATATCCACCAAGCATTGCCTTTGCCGGATGTATTAAAAACAGCATCAACACCCATATTTATTACATGTTCCGCCAGGATTTCCCCCTTATATCCAACGGTGATATATGTATTATTGATATGTTTATGTATTTTTTTTATACCTTCCGCAATAATTGTTGAACCTTGATAGGGCGCCATTGCCTTTGGGATAATATTTGTCAAAGGCATCATGCGCATACCTCGTCCTGCAGCCATAATTAGGGCATGATTGATTTTTTTCATAATCCGATTATTTCTTCTTGAGGCAGATTAGAAATAATCTCCAAAATTTCTGACTCAGTTAATTCATCTGTATTTGCTGAAGAAAGACCAACCTTTACCGGGTTACTCACTTTTTTATTGAAAGAAATTACGTAATGAGTGATATTATTATAGGTTAACTCGGATGTGTAAGGTATCTCAAGATCACCAATAAGATATTCAATATCCCTTTCACCAGGCCTCCCCTTAATTTTCTCCCATTTACCACCTTTATATTTTGTCCATGTATTTAGAATATCTTCTATTTTTGCCGCTTTCATTTTTCTAGAAAGTATTTTGCCTTGAAGATCATCTATATTATCCATAGCGGTCAAAATAAGTTGGACAGCTTCATCCACCGTAAAGAAAAATCTACGCATTTCAGGCCCTGTAGTACCTATTACTCCTTTTTCTCTGTGCATTTTTTGCCAAATGGGTAGGACAGATCCTGTTGACCAAGTAACATTTCCGTAACGAACACAACTAAATTTTGTATTAGTTTTTTCATTCATCGCACAATACATACGCTCCATTATTGCTTTGGATAAACCGTATGTGTTCCGAACAGGAGGAGAAGCTTTATCAGTGGATACACCAAGTACTAATTCAACGTTATTATCTACTGCTATTCGTGCAACATTCTGAGATCCAACTACATTAACATCAATACATTCCATTGGTTCTTTTTCTGCTAGATCAACGAACTTTGTGGCTGCGCCATGGATAACTATATGTGGCTTAGTACTTACAATCACATCCCTAACTGATTCAATGTTAACTATATCCATCGGTAAAACCTGGCAACCGGTAAATTCATTCGCATACATATTTTGCTTATTGTTTCTACCAGTAAGAATTACATTGTAATTATGCTTTAATGCTTTCCCAAGTCTTTTACCAAGATAGCCTGTACCACCTGTTAGCAAAATCGTTTTTTTCATTATTTATCCTTTAAATTGATGAAAAATAATCACTCAAATCAAATAATAGATTTTAAATAAATTAACATCGAAATCATAGATTACGATTGATATCCTTTTTTAGGAATTAATATTGTAGAAGTTGATCCTATACAAACTGCAAAAAAATCAATGATTGGCCATGTCATAGGCCTAGCATAATGAAGCATATCAAGAAAACAAATGAAAAGAAAACAAAATGTTCCACAAGCAAACATATAATCAGATTGTTTAACAAAACGATTACTTATAATTTTCCGTGAATTAATTAAGGCGGTTATGTATATACCTAAATATAAAATGAGCCACAGTAAACCAAAGTGCAATGTATAGCTAAGTAGTCGCAATTCAGATACACCTAAATTCTCAAATGAACCAAATATAATGGGAAATATTGGTTGGCTAAACACCGCGCTGATTGGATTCACTGCAAAAATTGCGCCTAAAGAACCTCCTCCAAATTCATTCAAATCGTATATACGCCCGATATCCGTAACGTAACTCCCTAGAAGCGCATTTAATAATCTTTCAAGTAAAATAGCTCTGATTGAACTACTACTTAATACTATTAATATAAAAAATAAAATGACAATAATATTTTTTCTATAATTCATATTTTTTAAAAAGATTGGTAAAAACAATAATAATAAAAGAAAAGAAACCATATGCATTTTAGCACCGTAAACTAAAAATATAACGAATGCTATTAGAAATACTATTAAATAGCAGATCCAATCTGGATAATTTGATAACCTTGGTAATGAATTAACTATATTCCTTTTTTTCAATTTATTTTTATTGAATAGAAAAGGATAGCAAAATCCAACCAAAACCATGACAATTGCTGCAGAGGAATGTGAAAAACCGGCGAGCCCTAATATTGGAGTGAATTCTGGATGAATATACAAAGTAGGATCATCTGCAATATTTCCAGTAAGATTAGTAATATAACGATCATCTGTTAAAAATGTATAAGCGTACCATGGAAAAATTCCCGGAAAAAAGTTAAAAACTTTTATAAATAAATATTCTATTATCGTGGTTATTAGATAAATCATTAAAATTGTAAAAAGGAGATTTATAAGCTTATTTCTGTAATGAGAAGAATTTAAAGTATTTCTAGCAACAAAAAACAACATCAGAGGGAATATATGATTTCTATATTCCCTAAATGCTGATAATGGATTAACTCCCATAGCTACCCAAACAAGTATAATAAACAATCCCCAAGCTAAATAATAAAAACAAAATTTAACTAATAAATCCTGGTTAAGCTTTATTTCAATTGACCCATTTATAGCAATAACCCCTAATAAAAGAAGAAAAATAATTAGAGGTAAAATATCACGTAGAAATGTGGTGTCAAATAAAACAGCCCTAATGGGGATTTGAAAACTCACTAAAATAATATGAAAAAATAATAGAATTCTTAGTGTGGAGACTATTGAATCAGTCCCCTTCAATACTATGTTGTTATTATATATTTTAAATTCCCAACTAGGTTTAAATCATTATAATATATACAATTTCCTATAGTCTATAACTACTGTATAAAACTAATTTTTTATTCGATTGGCTTTTACAATAAATCCAATAATTCTGCGTATTGCCATGTAAATATAATCAGTTACTGAAGCACCTGATTTCCTCCAGTGCATTGTCATAATTTTTAATCTGTCAACTAGACCACTAAACGACTTGGTATTAGTAATATTATTTGATCTATCAACGTAAGTCCCTAGAATTTTTCGAATATGATAATATTTCAATTTAGGTGCCAAACGTATCCAAAGTTCCCAATCTTGAGATGACAAGAAACTCTCGTTAAATAAACCAGATTCAATTAACAAATTTTTTCTACATGTTATAGTTGAAGTATGAAAAATACAATATTTCCAAACCTGGAAGGATAGGGTCTGATCCTCACGAAAAAAATCTGAAAAATCATGAAAAGGAGTTATAGAATCATCCAACTTTTTGTGGTTTTCATTATGAAAAATAAAGTTATAGTTATTATTAGCTTTAATTACTGAAATAACTTCGGAAATTTTGGTTTTAGCCCAAAGGTCATCAGAATCTATAAAAGCAATCCACTCACCTTTTGCCTCACAAATAGCTACATTACGTGTCGCACCTGCACCCTGATGTTGATTCTTAATCAATCTAGTATCAATTACTGTATTAGAAGAGTTAAAAAATGATTCCACCTTATTTATAGTTTCATCTTGCGAACCATCATCAGATACAATGATCTCTAAAGGTAAAACAGTTTGCTCTAATACTGATTTGAGAGTTTCAATAATAAATTTTTCACTGTTATATGTTGGACACACTACAGAAATTTTTGGTTTATAATTCATATTGTTTTTCTATAATTAATTTTTAACCAGCGATTTAGCATATAAAGTCCAAATATAGAATGTCCAGCAGTTTTAATATTGTTTTTGTTACTAAATAATTTTTCTAATAAATCTATATCGATAATATCTTGAAGTATCGGGTCAATTGAATCAAGTAATTCTTCTTTTATCTTTGAGTTAACAGAGTCAACCATCCAATGGCTTGTCGGAGCATTGAACCCTTCTTTTTTCCGATTTAATATTTCATTAGGCAATACATTTTTTAGTGATTCTCTAAATAAACCTTTAGCTTTAGAATTCAATTGATTCATTTCGCTTGGGATTGAAAAGGCAAATTCAACGACTCTGTGATCAAGCAATGGAACTCTTCCTTCAACTGAAGCGGCCATTGTAGCTTTATCTGTTAAACTGAGCACATCATCTAATAGGTAATTTTGAAGATCTAGTTTCATTCTTTTATTTGTATAATTATTATTATTTTCATTAGTTAGATCAATAAATTGTTCCTCCACATTGCTCAGGATATTATTTATACTATTTTTATCTCTCATGATTTGATTTATAAAAAATACATCTGATCCGGAGCATTCAAGCCCGTATGCTATTGCTGGTGATATAGCACGTATTCCACGCTGAGGTTGGACACGTGTCCATAGTTTACTGATTACATTTCGAATAGACTTAGGAAAGTTTTCTGCTACCCACCTTGGTGAGCCAAATCTCGGGTAATGATGCCTAGCATAACCTCCAAAAATTTCATCACCACCAGCCCCAGAAAGTAACACTTTGATTCCTTGATCATGTGCGATTTTTGAGAGTACAAATGTGGGTACTATTGCAGAATCTGTAATTGGTTCATCCAAATAAGGCATTAAATCATCTAACTCTTTTTTGAAATCAATTAAATCAAATTCAACTTCACTGTGAGAAGTCTGGTATTTCGATGAGACTATTTTTGCAAATAAGTTATCATTCCCATTTTTCCCGATGAAATTTATTGTTAGGGTATTTAGATCTTTAAAACCTAGATGAGATGCTAATGCTACAAGCGCACTACTATCTATTCCGCCACTTAAAAATAAGCCTAAGGGAACATCGCTGCGAAAACGTAATCGAATAGAATCATTAATTAATGATAGAAACTCTTCTTTGGCTTGATTTATATCTTCGCGCCAATAAACCTGATTTGGTAATTGCCAGTATTTCTTTTTAGTTATTTTACTGTTTTTTATTAATAAATAATGTGCGGGTGGTAACTTTTCAATACCTTCATATATTGTACGAGGTGTAGGAACATATGCTAAGCCAAAAAATTTGATTAGACTCTCTGAGTCTATACTAAACTGCTTATTTTTTGAAATTGAATTCAAGTCAGATGAGAATAAGAACTTGTCTTGAATTAATGCATAGTACAACGGTTTGATACCTAACCTATCTCTAGCAATCCATAATAATTTTTTTTGTTTATCCAAAATAGCAAAAGCAAACATACCATTAATTTTTTGTAATGATTTATAACCATATTCTTCATACAAATGGACTATAACTTCCGTATCACTATTTGTTTTAAAAACATGACCTTTTTTCAATAATTCTTTTCGTAACTCTATATGGTTATAGATTTCTCCATTTAATACTATTGAAATTGAATCGTCTTCATTTGATATTGGCTGTTGCCCTTTCTCTAAGTCAATAATGGATAGCCTACGCATACCAATCCCAACATTATCTGAGATAAGATAACCTTCATCATCTGGGCCTCTATGAACCATAGAGTTTGTCATAATTTTGATTGATTCTTTACTTATTTTTCTTCCTTTAAAATCAACTATACCACAGATTCCACACATAATTATAAATTCCACTCTAAAGTATATTTGTTAATAATTGGCAATTTTGCCTGTTGAAAAAAACCCAATGAGTTAATTTTTTCTTTTAAACCATAATTAGGGAAACTCCATCCCAACCCACTAGAATTAGCATTAAATAATTTTGACTGTGATGTTTCATAACCATTAGTTATTTTACTAAAATGGAATTCCTTGTTAACTTGTTTTATTGTTGTACTAACCATAAAACTTCCATTATTATTATTTTCTATGTTTAAACCAGGAGCCCAATGAAAATAAGTATTGACCTGGTGTTTCTTTTTACCTCTTAGGTTATCCTCTAAACTGAAATATCCATTTGATAATTTGAATGTACGTTTGTGTTTTACTGGTTCACTAAATAAACGGCAAAAACCATTATGCTCAATAATAAATTCAAACCATTTAGAGTCTATTGAGTAATCAGTAGTAACTTTTGATGACCTATAAAAATCAGGTAACTTTCTATTATTAATACCAGCTTGAGGATCAAGCCCATCTATAGTAAGCGAATTATGAGCTTTTGCTGAATAGCCATAAGTACCGATTTCATCAGTAATATTGTAATTAAACCTTCCAATATCAGTAAGAATAGGCTTGGACTTATAGTATAGAACAAAAGATAACAAATCACTATGACGATGAGATGGGTTATCCTTTTCTGGAATTGGATAGGTGTGAAAAAATAGTGTAATATTTCTAGATTGTGCCCGGTGCCAACCGCTTTTTGGATAACTAATAAAATTTACGAATGGTTTGACTTTACGATTTTGCAGAAAATATTCCTGGTCTCTGATTTATCAGGGAAGCCCAATCATAACGAACTAAGTCTATATTGTTTATTTCTTCATTACAGTATACATCTCTAGCAAGCGTAGAAAGCGGCAAACTGCTTAACCAATTTGTCGGAAAATCTGGTGACACATCACCAATCAATGGAACCGTAATATCATTATCTAAATTATTAATTATAAAAAATGTGCACTGCTTCACAAGTTTAGATGAAAAAGGAAGAACAAAATTATAGATATCACTATTATTGGATATTTTTGAAAGCCAAAGAATTTCTAATACCCACCTAGTAAAAATAAATTGATAGTGACTTGAGCCTTCACGAAGAAAACCATCGCTTGAAACTAATTCAGGTAAATTTGATTTTAATATTGAGAATGCAAGGTCTGAATAATATTTATTATCTAAAAGAATACTAGAAAAAAATAATGCGCGACTATTATTTATTACATGATTACCAGTTTTTCCTTTTCCTTTATATTCTAGATGATTCACAAGATAAATAGCCATTGAATTCAAAGCTGACTTTATATCATTTGGAAGGATATCGGTAAGTTTTGAATTGTCGAAATCTTCTGTAGTTAAAATTCCGAACATGAATGCATTAGATATTCTTTCTCCTGTTGTATAAGGATGCCAAGCATATCCATTCTGATCATCCATCATTTTATTTATCCATGAGCGCATCATGTTCAATCCCCATTCCCGAGCAGGATTATTGGCATTATTGCTTAATGAGGTTAGTAACCAATTCCACCTATGAAGGGCAAAAGTATATTCTTGATCTTTAAATTCAATGACCCAGTCGGACTCTTTTTTGAATGAAAATGTGTCCGCACATAAAATTAACTCACATTCATCAATAGTGTATTCTTCAATTTCCACATTTTTGAACTTTATTTCTTTTTTATTTATTTTAAAATATGCTTCTTTTACGATAGATGGATAAAATTTATATGGTTTAAAATAGCGTTTTTGCCTTTCTATAATTTTACCTATCAAAAAAGCCAATGCCTTCATTAGAAAAAATGGATTTAGACATTTCAATAAGAAATTATTTAATTCTGTTCTCGATTTCATTATTAACCCATTATCATGCTATCAAGATTAGCAAGTTCATCACTGCTATAGCGTGAAAGAACAAATTTATTTTCAATAGGAATATTTAAATTATACTTTGATTGATTCTTTTTAAGATATTCACAAGCATTATTGAAGGGACTGCTTATAATTTTATTATGAGTTGAAATATCTTTAAAAAGGGCTTTAAAACATTCATTCACAAAGAAGAAGATATTATCACTAATTCTAGTAATTCCTTTAAACTCATGGTGTAAAGAAATAAATAAAAGATTTATAATATCGTAACCAAAATAATCGAAATCTGCAGAATGGAAATGTTCCCAGTCTATTACCATGAATTCATCATTATATTTATGAATTATATTGCATAACGCCAAATCACCATGAATAGAAAAATTATTTTTTGAATTCCATATTTTTCTATAAAAAGAAATAAAGTTGAAAATAATTTTTTCATTCCCAGTTAAAATGGCATCTGGTGTAAAGGATTTACCTTCAAATTCAGGAATGTTTATCTCATAATAATGACCTCTAGATAATTCTGTTTTATCTTGTAAAGCTAAATTAGAAAAAAACCAGCTATATCCAGCTTTCTCATTTTCAATTAAATGGTTGGCTTTTTTTGAAATAGAAATTTTTTTGTAATATCTTTTATTTTTATCCCAACATTTAAATAAGGCACAATTATTCATGTGATGATTATTACTAAAGAGTTCGAAATCCATCAATTTCTATAATGAAATTAAATCTTATTTTTTATAATTATTAAGTTTGCTAATTAGATAGGTATCAATGATAATTTATTTATTAGTTTTCTAAAAGTTCAACTAATCCAAATTTTATATGATATAACCAAACTATTTTTCTATTATCAAAAGCTATAGCTGGAACTGGTTTAGATATTTTCACAAAATTATATTTTTTTGCACTTGCTATACTCTCATCAAGATCTGGGACACTAAAACAAATATGATAATAAGTTTGATTTTTTTCAATAAATGAATTAATTGGAGAATTTTTATCAATTGGCTCTACAAGTTCTATTGTAAGACCATTACAATTAATAAATCCTAAATTTACATTTTGAATGTTATCATGTATTTTGTCAATATTCTTTGAGACATCTTTTATTTGCTTAAGTGCAATACCTACATGTTCAAATACTGCGTTTGGACCAAAAAAATCTATTTTTTGAATACTAACATTCATTTTATTATTTATTTATTATCTCAATAAATTTTGGAATTTCAAATTTTATCTCAGTATTAAAAGAAAAAATATTTTTATCTTGTTTGAATCCAGAATTAGTTAAAAAATCATAACATGGTTTATTCTTTTTTGTTTTTTTATAATCAGCTAATAGTTTATTAATATTTTTTGAACGACAATATTCAACAATCTTTAAAACCATTATATTCTCAATTTTTCTGCCAAAAACTCTGCAACTTAAAATAAAATCAATAATATGACATTCATTTCCTAATATATCAATACTAGCAATACCAACAAGTCCTGAATCTCCAAATTTATCAGATACTCTATATGTCCATAATTTTCTATTTTCTATAGCAATCCATTCAAGTAATTCTGATTCGGTTATTCTCCTTGTTGATAAATTCATTTGATTGGTTTTATTAAATAATTGAACCACTCTTTTAATGTCATGGTCAATTAATTTGCTGCAAACTACTTTAATATTGATACTTTTTAACCAATCATCCAGTGAACCAACTTTGGTCTTTAATTCTTTTCTTCTTTTTTCACTATGAAATAATTCTGTCTTCTTTTTATCCTCTTCACTTAATTCAAGTTTATCAAAAGACCTTACTTCTAAAAGGGTTTTTTTATAAAGCATTTTATCCTTTGGTAAATCAATAACTTGTACTTCGCGTAATGATTCTTTTACGCGTGCCCTTTCCAATGGATTATCATCAATAAAAACAACAGATTGAAGTCCAATATTTAATTCATCCACAATATCAATTATATTTGCTGCTTTATCATCCCAATTAATTCTCCAGGTAACAAAGTCTTTAAGTTTAAGTTTCATTTCGGGATGCTTATTAATAGCATTAAGGGCTATCTTTTCTTCATTTTTGCTAACAATTGCTAATACAAAACCCTTTTCCTTTAATATTTTTAATTCAGTTTGAAAATCTGAGAATGCTTCTCCTATTGGATCATGTCCACCTAAAATAAGGGATTCCCAACCTACATCTCCTACTATGCCTCCCCATAAGGTGTCATCTAAATCCAGTACAATCAATTTTTTCACATTGCCGGTGATAATATTTAGTTTTGCAACAATATCTTCAGCGGCCATTTTAAAAAGGTCAATAGAATATGGTATTTTAGCGAGGTACCATGATTTTTCATTAAATGCTTTTTCACCTAATTTTGATATCCAATTTTGAGGGTCACAAAAAATGAATCTATCGTCATCGCTTAAATTATTTATTAACCTCTGGTTCATCTTCATTAGAAAATTTATTACCCCTCCATCATATAAATCTTTTATGCCATGCCCGTAATAAGGTGGTAAAATCCAAATAGGTAATATTATTTGACCAACATTTTGTGAAAGTAATATGGAACAATATTTATCTACATCATTTATAATACTTTTAGAAGAGATATCCGATCCCTTCAATTTTTCATTAAAGGAATTAATAACTCCCTCTGGCCTAGTCCAAATAAATATAAAATCTAAGTTATTCTTATAATCAGTAGAGGCATTTTCTATTAACCAACTATGAACTGACCCAAAAGGAGCAATTTTGACTTTCAAAGAAAAAATGTTATTTAAAATTGAAGCAAAATTACTGATATTAAAATCAGATAATAATAATCCTCTATTTAACATTTTAATATTTGATTAATTATCAAAATAATTTTCCAAAGCCATTACTAAATCAAATCCCGTGCTAATATTCCCTTTATTAATTAAATCAAGCAACGAGAACTGATCATCATTAAATGTTATATTTATTTTTTCTTCTAGAATAACAATGAAATTAATGGTAGATAACGAATCCAACATACTATCAGAACCAAAGATTATTAGTTTTAACGATTTTTCTAGTTTTTGATCATTATCCAATAAAAAATTGTTTAACTCATCAATTGATTGGTAAATAATATTTTCTATTTTCTTTTTCATTTATTTAAGTTCCTCAATCTTTATTTTTAAATTTGTTAAAGGAATATTTTTTTTTCTTTGGAGCCAATCCTCTTTTAATATTCCATAAAGATACATATTTCTACTTTCCCCCGATGATAAAAGAAAGTGTTTTCTAAGAACTCCTTCTCTTTTAGAGCCTAGAGACTCAACAAGTTGCCAGGCATTTTTATTTGCATCAACAACAGGGTTATGGATTTTTTGCATATCAGTATAAGTAAAAATATATTCGTAAAACATTATTGTAGCTAGACCGCCAATGCCCATTTGTCTTGACATCTTATCACCTATAAGAAGACCATATTCTATTCTTTTATTATTTTTATCATAGTTGGTAATACCTAAAGTCCCAACTAATATTTCAGACTCATTTTTATATATACCAAATAGATCACATCCCTCAATTTCTCTAAGATTATTAATATAGTTAATTGTTGAAAATTCAGTTTGAATTTTATGTCTTACTTCTAAATATTTATTGGATTCCGGATCATTTAACCAATTAATATACGTATCGGAGATATCATTCTCTGATATTGGTTTTAGATAAATATGCTTGCCAGAAATTTTATCATTGTAGTTTTTTGCTAGAAGTCTATTATTCATAATAATCCCATTATGAAATAAATAGAAATAATACTATGTTTATAAAAATCACAATTAATTATAATTACTCGAATATTTAGATATTCCTATAGTTATAAATGAGGGTGAAAGAGTATATAGTTTCAGCTTCTTGAAAATCAAGTTATCAATTAATAACCTTAACCTTCTAATTACTTTTGATAGCATTGATTTATTTAATATCGGATGGGCAATGTTCTGATAGCTTATATTATTTTTTTTTGACATTGGATATATTCTCTGTGGGTAATTCTTATTTGGGAATACAGCATAAGTTCTAAGATCAACAAAACCAGCTTCAATTAGTAACCGTATGTGTTCATTTTCAGATAAATAAGTTGTCCTATTAATAAATGGCCACTTCGAAAAAATAAAATTTGAATAATAATTTTTATTATTAATTTCGAAGTATAGTTTGCCCCCATTTCTCAAAAAATTTTTTGCAGTTTTCAATAAAAATAAATATTCTTTTTTATTACTCATTCTTTTTATTGGAGAACTAATAATAGCAAAATCAAAACTGCTATTTAAACATTCATCATTTAAAGGGTGATTATTAATTAATAAAATATTATCATTCCTATTCTTCTGCTGAATTTGCTTATTAAAATAAAGTAATTTTTCTGAATCATCTACAACGGCCATTAGACTGCAAACATTTTTTGCATAAAATAATAAGCTTGATGGATTACATCCGAATTGAACCCCAATATCATTATTATTTATATTTAACATCCTTAACCCGACAGGACTTTGATATATATCTTCAATGAGATTTTCTTTTGATTTATTATTTGACTCAATAATATTCTTATTTCTGCTATTATTAAAGTAATAGATATCATTATGAATGATTGCTGATTTATCCAATTTCATTTTCAATTGTTTAATTGAATTCAATTATTATCTTCTTTTCAATATTAAGATTAAATGATGTTAGCAAAACATTTTTTCCAAGCTCCAAGCCAATCAGTGCTAGATAAAGCAAAATTATTACAAAATTCTTCGCGTACTCTTTGGATTTTTTGTTGGGCCCACCATGATTTCGTATCAAAATATATTTGGTTTACCTTTTCAGCAACTGATTCAGGCGTATAATGCATAATACCCACATCATAAAATGCATCAAAAAAAGGTTTTGCTTCATCAGTTAATTCATAGTATTCAGGATTCCAATAAATTAACGATGGAAAATTTGATGCCATTGTTTCAAGTAATGATGTGGAATTATCAGTATGAATAATCAACCTTGATTCATTAGCAGAATCAATTAACAATTGAGATCGATTATCAATTAGATCAGCTAATCCTTTATCTTTCAATCTTATCTCAATATCCCAGGCATCTCCTCTGGGTCCTAATCTAAAATTATAATTTTTAGATATTTGATCTGACAAAAACTTTAATACCAATAATTGATCTTGAAAATGTTTTAAGCATTGTCCTACCAGGGGCATACTACATGAATGATAGAAATATCTTTGATATGATGGTAGGAGCACTAGTACTTTACCATCTGGTTGGGGGTTCATTTTTAATTTTGATAGTTTTATACTCGGTAATGGAATAATCTTTTTATGGTAGCTCCATCCCCAACTAATAAACTTGTCACTAACTTTAATTTGATGAATAAGAGATTGTATGATTTTTGATCCTGGTCTTCCACCATGTTGGCCTATTATAAGTTTTGCGCTTTTTTCCACTTGATGGGCAGACCATATTTTAAACGCTTCATCGTATGAATACGCATTTGCTGTGAAAATCGTATTAACCTTTTTTGGATATATTTTTTGACCATCCAACACAACTTGTTTATAAGATTCCAAATATGATATTGGCATAAACGATGGAACTAAAGTATCAAGTAGCCTTTCAAATTCAGTTTCTCCATAAATCAAATTAAATTTTGATCTCAGCTTTTTATTACATGGTTTTCTTTCAATTTTAATAGGGGCAACTAGTAACTCAAAAATATTTGGTGCTTGACCCAAAGCTAACTGCAAGTCTATAACGGCCTTTTTAGGCCATATAGTATTTACAAAGAATATTTGGTTATACTTTAATGGAATGAGCCGATTATATTCAATTATTAATTTTGTTATAATTGATTTAACAGAAAAAGGATTATTATTAAATACATTTTTTCGATCAGGCTTTATCTCTATATCAATTATTTTATACGGGATGCATTTGATATGCTTTATTATTTCAGCGTACATAATATGGTTCCATTTATCAATTCTATTATCAAGATGAAATTCTTGATAATTGATAGGAACCCAATCATTTAAACTATATTTCAGAATCCATGTTTTATCAATAGTAAATAATTTATTCGCATTTATTATAGATAGATACTTATCGTATAAAATATCTATAAAATATCTCAACCATAGGCCAATAACTATGCGCCAATATCTCAGAGAGTGGTCTGTATTATGTATCCTGTTTAATTCATTTGCTACAATTAACAGGTATTTTTCATAAATAGATTCAAGTAGAAGATTGTCTTTTTGAAATTTTTTTCTATTATCCCAATGATACGGTATAGTTTGAGATTTTAGATTTTCCCAAATATTTTTTCTATTATATAATTTGCACCATTCACCTAAAAAAAGAATTTCGCATCCTTGTTCCCATGACCGCTCTTCAGCTGTAGTTATTAAAAACAAAACAAAAAGAAATTTATAATTTTATTGTATAACGAATTGCTATTGTGTTCAATATTGGCAACACCTTTTGAAGTATTATAAAAAAATATCTTTTGTGGTATTATTATAATTTTGAGATATATTATTAATTATCCGGATAAATAATATTTATATTCAAGTTAAGAAATTATGATTAATTCAAATTAGATATTTTCTTGTATACGAATTCAGATAGGGATTGAATTGTTTCAAAGGGCGAATTCTCAGCAATAATTGCATCATCATCAACTATAATAATTTCTTTACTTATCTGTTCAAATACTTCGGTCTCAATTTTTACAATCAAATTCACCAGTTGCAGTGAATCTATAATACTTTTTGATCCAAATATTTCAGTCTCATCAGTAATAACAATATTTTGTATATCATCCTGTTCAAAAACAGATTTTATGCTGCTTTTAATAATATTTTTTATTTGATTTATATCCATTTTTATTATCCTTTATTTACTTAATCATATTTAATTAAACCCTAGATCTTATGCCAGAACTCTTTCTATCAAAAGTGTATCCACTTTTCTTAAAAATTAAAATGAGATGATTTAACCTAAATCTATTTCAATAATGCATGTTTGAATGAAATACCAGAAATTGCACTTGTTAAGAAAATTTAGAGTGTTTTTTATTAATTCGTTCTGCTGCATAATAAGGATCCTCATCTATAAATTCTTTAAAAATACCATGTGCATTTCTTATGGATGAAAATATAATCTTGGCTATATTTAGATATTTAATATGAAAACAGTTTTTCTTGGATAGATCAATAAAAACTTTATCCCAATTATTTACATACTCATAATTATCTGTGATGTTTCTTACATACATTTTATATATTTTATTTACCATCTTGCCTTCTTCATTATAGACAGAACCTGGGAATTCCTTGTAATGCCTATATGGAACCCTACAAACTTCTTCAGTATGGTGAAAAAATGTTCCACCCCCAATAAATTCGGTGCCGAGCGAAAGGTTATATGCATTCAGTTCAACCAATTTCTCAAATGGCGAATTTTTACCAAATGAAGATAAAGAATTGCATCCCTTAAATTCTTTCACATATTTACCATATGCAACTATTGAGTGAAATGGATGTATTGTTCTTAATGCACCATTCAATTTTCGAAAATATTCTGACAGAGCACCCATTTCACTTTTCGTTTTCTTTACATCCCAATATCTGTTATCAAAATAACTAAAACTAAAGGCAGGCATTACAATGGTGGGCTCTCCAGCTAGAGATTCTATAATACACTGAAAAAATCCCTCGACTCCATTTTCAATAATTCCAAACTTTAAAAGGGAACTATGTATCATCACTGTTGAAGATGGCGGTATCTTTAGTCCGGTTATTAATTGTGATAATTCTTTTAAAGATGTAGAGTGCACTTGTTAACTAAAATAATTTCGAAAATGGAATATTAGCTATGCGTGCGTATCTTTTTGAAACGGAATGAATGGATATTCTGTTCTACCAATTTTAATTTAATTGGAATTTTAAATGCTTCCAACTTGGATCGACAATATGACTTAATTTTTCCTTCAACATCATTAATATCAGATTGATTATCAATTTTTACCTTAGCACATACAATATTCCCTAAAATCATATTTTTTTCTGCATGTACTTCCACGTCGATAACAAAATCTAATTCTTGTATCACACTTTCAACCTCGGCAGGATATACTTTTTCTCCTCCAACATTAATTATTTCTGATCTTCGTCCAAGAATTTTAATATAATCACCCTTTTGTAAAACTTCATCACCAGTTATAAACCAACCATCTTCAGTAAAAGGACTTGGGGCATTTAAATAGCCCAACATTGCTGATTGAGCATGGATTTGGAGAATACCATCAATAATTCTGGTTTTATACCCTTCACCACCAATTTTAACCCATAAAGAATCATTTTTTTCTGATTTTGATCGTAAAACTCCTAACTCAATTAGTCCGTAGGTTTGCTGAATTTTTACCTGAGGAAATATTTTATTTAGTTTTCTAAGTGTATTTTCTGGCATTGGTTCAGTGCCATATGATATAATTTTTAAGCTCCCCAGATCATACCTTTTATATGATCCGCTTAACAACATTAGATTTATAAATGTAGGAGAGGTTGGTAATAATTCAATTTTGTGTAGTTCGATTAACTTGCATATGCTTTCTGGTCTACGATCTTTTATAGTAATGACAACACCACCGTTTGACAAAATATGAAACATTGTATTTAAACCACCCCAATGATCAAATAACAAGAAGTTGATTGTACGCAAAGCTTTTCGCTTATATCTAAATTTATCTAAAAGTTTTGCCAAATCATGAACAGCCGCTTTTGGGACACCAGAAGTACCAGAGGTAAACATTACCAAACCAGCAGTATTTGATTTAATTAAAGAATCATATAATTCATGATTTTTCAATTTAGTATTTTTTTGAAATGTAACATGATCTTTTTGATCAATCTCTATAAGAAATTCAATATTGGCAATTTTATACTTTGAATTATTTTTATCTTTTTCACTGTAGTTAAAAGGAACAATTATACAATCCAATTTAATTAGACTAAATAAAATAGCGATTGCATTTGGTGAAAAATCGCCTGACAAGCCTACAATAGATTTATTTTTGACGTTTTCAAACTTAATCTGCTTAGACCAATACTCTATATTATCAACTATATATTTATAGGTGTAAAATTGATTATTCCATAATAATCCGTATTTTTTGCTATTCCTTTTTTTTAACAAAAATTCAATATTCATAATTTTAACCCATACTATTCTTTAAATAGCTTCATTAACAATAAGCAGTACCAATCCAAAAGTAAGCATGTTACCTACTTCTTCATCTGGGATTACAATATTGAATTCTTCTTCAAGTGCAATAATTAAGTTCATATGTTTTAATGAATCCCATGACTCAATTGTATCCGGTGAAGCATCATCATTTATTTTATCAATTGAAAGCTCAAATACTGCTGCCATTACATTCTTTATTCGATTTTTTATATTATTTTCCATTAATCACCTTAATGTAAGTTAGTTTTTTAGGTTTATAATTGTTTATGTCCAAAGTATAGATCCTAACTGAATTAGTAGATTCAACCAGTTCAAATGAACACTTATCATAAAAATCCTTTACCTGTTCATTCTTTTGGGTTTTTATATACTTAGACTTAACAATGTTCACTTTTTTATTTTTTAAATATTCAATTATGAAATCGATAAATGCATATTCAATATTTCTGCCAATAATTCTGCAACTCAGCAAGAAAGTATCAACTTCTGCTGATTTATTTTTCTTGTCAATATTTATAATACATAAACCAGTTACACCACTATCACCAAGTTTATCTGAGAGAGCCAATGAAAAAACTTTATAATCATTTTTTTCAATTAAACTTTTGATATCTCTTTCAGTATACCTATTTGTAGTAAGATTGAACTGGTTTGTTTTTTGACTCATTTGTGATATTCTAGTTATGATAGACTCATTATCTAGATGAATTGTTATTTTAAGTTCCAATGATTTAAGATAATCCTCAATATTGCTGAATCTTTTTTTATGGGTCTTTCTTGCTAATTGCTGTTTATACATATTTGATTTTATTTTGTCTTCAGCAGTAAAAGAAAAGTTATAAAATAGATCAATGTTTTTCCGAAGCATTTTAGGATAATCATATAATTTTTCTGGTACTTGCAAGACCATAATTTCAGGTAACTGCCCTTGTACAAAATTCACCTCAAACGATGAATCATCTATAAACACTATGCTGTCTAAACCTATATTTAAATCTTTTGCAATTTTCTTTAGATTAGATACTTTATCTGACCAATTACTTATATTTATAGCAATATTATCATCCTTTAACTGCATATCAGGATGGGTATTAATAACTTTATCTACATCTTCTGGATTATTTTTACTACACAAACCGATTAATATTCCCTGCTTGCTTAGAGCATTTGCAATAGTTTGAATTTCTGAATAAATACTACCTTCTTTAGTCCTTGGGGACATTTCAATGCCATCAAATCCATCTTCACCAAGGATACCTTTCCATAAAGTGTTATCGCAATCAAAAATTAAGGCCTTTTTTGCCTTACCATTTACGGACATAATAAATGGTTTTATATATTTCGCGTAAGTTTTGAAAAAAGTAACTGTGTATAATGCCTTCGAAAAAAAATAATATCTCAAATCTACACTACTTTCTAACCCAACATTGGCAATCACTTTTTCTAAGTTTACTAGCTTGACATTTAATGGTTTTTCCCTCTCCAGATAATTATTTAATTGATCTGCTAATAATTCAAGATTGCTTTCCCTAATATTAAAACTGTAAAAATGAAGAGATGTAAATCTATTAATCAGTACAAGTGATGTTTTTTCAAGGTTTTTTAGAACAAGATCAATTTCAGATTTTGTTTTTTCAAGAATTTTATTTAACTGTTCCTCATTCAATAACTCATTTTTAAATTGTAGACCATCAACAATATTGCATAATTCCCAGAAAATGATCGCAATATTTGAATCTTGATATTTTTTACTATCCTGAACAATATTATCATAGTCGCCTATCTCCACATTAGCATTAATGTTTTCACTCCTCAGTTGATATTCTAATATCTCCTTTATTTGATGGACAGTGATATTTGAAAGTACTATGATATTATAAGGGATTGATTTGGGATTGGACCCTAAGTTTTTGTTAAGCTTCAAAATTTCTGAATATTTCAATCCTCTCATATCATAATCTGTCCTCCATTCACCCTTATAGTTTCGCCAGTGAGAAAATCAGATTTGCTTGAGGCTAAAAAACTTATAGACCCGGCAATATCGTCCGGTGTAGCAAGACGTCGTAAAGGCGTCTGAGCTGCAGTTAACAATATAACTTTTTCTGGGACATCAGCCACTAACTCCGTATCAGTCATACCCGGAGAAACTAAATTGATGAGGATTCCTTTTGGAGCCAATTCAGTTGCCAAGGCTTTTGTAAAACCGATTAATCCAGATTTTGCTATGATATAATGAGCAAGTTCCGGTTTTGGATCTTCCACATATTGAGTAGTGATATTTATTATTTTTCCATATTTATTTTTTTCCATAATTGGAACAACACATTTTAGAATATTAAAAGATCCTTTAATATTTATATCTAAGTGATTTTGTATGTTAACCCATTCTAAATCATTAAACTTAATGTTAGGCACATTTAATGTTGTACAGTTAACAACAACAGTTATGGTATTTAATTTTCGAGTAGTTACCTTCACCATTTCTTGCACTTCTGAAAAACTATTTATGTCACCATCGACCGTAATTGTCTTTCTACCAATGGTTGTTATATTATCTCTAATTTTATTAGCCAATTCTTTGTTTTTATGATAATGTACAGCGACATTAAAACCATCTTTTGCCAGTTGTAAACAAGTAGCTTTGCCAATTCCCCCAGTACCACCAATCACTAAAGCTACCCTATTAGGAAGTTTTTCTTTCTTTTCTTTATGGACTACTTGTTCTTGTTCAATCACTTTTACTTTTGCAATACCTGTAGTTACTTTTTGTTTATTCTGATTATAGATTATAGTGGATAATTCTATTGTTTTCATTTTTTCATTTTTGTTTATCACTTCTGTTTTCACAGTAATTTTATCTCCAACTCTTACCGGCAATAAAAATTCTAAATTTTGCGCATACCACATTGCGCCATCTCCAGGTAATTTTGTGCCAATCACTGTGGATATAAAAGTCGCTCCAAGCATTCCATGTACAACCGGTTTCTTAAATGTTGTTCCACTTGCATATTCCTTATCAACATGTAATTTGTTATCATCACCTGTTAATTCTACAAACAGATTAATATCTGATTGGGTTATGGTATGAGTCAGCTCTGCATTATCACCAATATTTATGGATTCAAATTTTGTCATTACTTACTTTCTCCTAACAATTGCACAATAGTTAATAGTGATTTTTTTCTCTATTATTTCTTCCATAGGTAGATTTTCAACTGGCAAAATCTTTTCGCTACAAATTGACAATTTTGAATCTGCAATCATTTCACGGATTTGATCTATTGATTTAAAATGATAAACATGATCTATAGTTGGACAATCTACACATGTTGATATAAATCCTTGACCAACATCTGATAACAAATACTCAAATTTATTTAAAAGCTCTAGTGGCTCATTTACATGTTCTAACACTTCACCCATAGTTATGAAGTCGTATTTTCTGTTAATATCCAATTGCAACATATCCTCAATAATGAATTCAATTTTCACATTTTCATCAAAAAAATGATCAATAATAGATTTTGTAATCTCAATTGAAGTTTGACTTATATCAACTGCCGAGAATTTGACTGTTTTATCAAGTGTTTGAATTGCCTCTTTTAAAAATAATCCATGTCCAGGACCAATCTCTAGATAACTTGATATTTGACCTCTACTTCCCCTAATTGCTTCTTTCAAATGTGTAAACATTTGATAATGAGTGCTCCAAAGGAATTGGGACAAAGCTAATCCTATCATGTAGGATTTTATTTCATCTTTATCATTATAGACTTTATCATATGCTTCTTTAGCATCGACAATTGGATATTTATCAGTTTTTAAAAAATAAATTTGACTTTTAACCATATCTTTGCACATTTTTAAATATGCATTAATTGCATATTTTATATCTATGTTTTGAGAATCTAAATAACCATTGTAGTCTTTTAAAAATTGGTTAAATAAATCAAAGAATTGTTGGTCCTGATTTTTAAAATATTGCGTCAATTTCTTTTTTTGTAATGGCGATTTACTAGAAATCTTATTAACTATTTCTTCTAAAAAGATATTATTATCCTCCATATGTTATTAATCAAATATTTATTATTTTTTGTGAGAATTAATTTTTTCCCATATCCATAAATTTGAACCATAAATATAACCCGCTCCAACTGCTACCATTAAAACTATATCGTTTTCTTTAATTTTTCTTTTCTCAATTGCTTCACTTAAGACAATTGCAAGTGAGGCTGAACCAGTATTACCAATTCTTTCGACATTCGTATAAGTCTTATCCAAATCTTTTTTCATCTTTTTCATTATATAATGAAGCAAATTCAAATTTGCTTGATGAAATAAAATTAAATCAATTTGAGAAAGATTAATTTTGGCTTTTTTACAAATTTGATGGATAGAATATGGTATATTAGTCATAGCTTGCTTCCAAGTAGCTAAACCATTCATTTCCATATAATCAATATCTGGTGTAAAATTTCGCCCAATAAATGGAAAACTCGACCCTCCACCTCGTAACCTTACTGCCTCGTAACTAGAAGTATCAGCATGAAAAAACGATGTTATTATTCCGTGAGTTTTTTTCACTTTACCTAAAATGACAGCTCCTGCACCATCACTTAAAAACATAGATGTTTCGATATTATTTTTATTTGAATATCTAGTTTGAACCTCAACACCTATCACAAGAGAAAATTCAATACTAGAATCAACTTTCATACGATCTGAAGCAATAGTTAAGCCAGTAAGAAAACCAGCACAATTAGCTTGGACATCAAATACCTGGGCGTCCTTTGCTTTTAATTCTTTCTGAATTTTTGCAGATAGGGGGGGGAATAAATAATCATGTGAGAAAGTACACCCTATTATTAAACCGATATCTTCGCTATTTATACGAGCAGTGTTAATTGCTTTAATTGCCGCAGAAAGGGCTAAATCAGAAGCTGTATCATCTTTGCCGGCAATATATCTTTGTGTAATTCCAGTTTTTTCTACTATCCATTCTGGAGAAATGCCATCTAATTCACGGCATAAATCTTCATTTGATTCCACAGTTGATGGTAGGTGATGCCCACTCCCAATTATTCCTATTCCATATTCTTTTTTCACGGATCTATTCTATTTATATAAATGTATGAAAATTTTGCCAATTATGAGATTCCACCTAAGTATATCGTTTGGGATCCTATATCTTCACTATTTTCACCACAAATAAATTCAATTATTTTAATTATAGAATCAATTGATGCTAAATTTTTATGTGGGATTATATCTAATATTATATCTGGATTATCACCAACAATTTGTTTCAGCATACCAGTATACAAACCTGTAATACCAATATTATTAACTGTAATATTAATGCCATGGCCCTCTTTATTTATTACTCTTGAAAATGATTCTAATCCAGCTTTTGTTGCTGCGTAAACGGAATCACCAACTGCTGATATTTTTGGGGCCATAGAACTGATATTTATGATCCTTCCATATTTTTTTTGAGCCATATACCTAAACACATATTTTGTCATTAATATAGATCCCAATAAATTTATAGTAACCATGTCCTTTATATCCTTATCATTCATCAAAGATATTGGCATAGTTTTTAATACAGCAGCATTATTAATTAATATATGAATAGATCCACATTGTTTGAATATATCACTAACAGCAACCTTTATTTGATTTTCGTCCGATAAATCACATTTATAATGAATAATATTTTTGTTTTTCGTCTTATAGTTACTTCTACTAATGCCATAAATTTTATTATTTTTTGAAAGTTTATAGCATAGTTCCTTTCCCAGACCTCTTGATATACCAGTAATAATAATGTTTTTATTTTTTATCATTTCATGCAATTCCAAATTATTGATTTCTAAGGTATTTTTTAATGTTGTCACATTCATTTTTTAATAAAGTTTTTGATCCATGACCAGGATAAATGACACTATGGCCAGGTAAATTCAATAGTTTTTCAAGTGATGCAATTAAGTGTTTTCTATTACCTCCAGGTAGATCAGTTCTACCTATCAAACCTTTCATCAAAGTATCACCAGAAAAAATATTTTTTTGAATAATTACACAAATCCCTCCAGGGGTATGTCCAGGAGTGTGGAGGATTCTAATTGACATATCTCCTATTAAAAAAACATCTTCTAATTGATCAATATAAACATCAATCTTTGGGATTGGGACACTAAGCTTTCCTTCAAACATTATCCTTAGCAAATTAGCTCTTTTTAGTGTTTGCTCATCTGAAGAGTGTAAATAAAATGGCACATTTAACTCATCTTGAAAATACTTTACGCCACCGATATGATCATAATGAGCGTGTGTATTAATAATAGCATTTATACCAATATTATTTTCATTTATATAATGAATAATTTCAAAATAGTTTTCCCCAGGATCAATAATCAAACCATTATTTGACGAATTATGAACAATGTAACAATTTTCTTTTATTTCGCCAGATATTACAGTTTTAATTTTTAACAAGTTTTATAAAATACTAAATTGATTAATTAGCATTAACTTTTAGAGTTTTAGCAAAAATTTAAAAAGATTTTAATCTCATTGATCAGTTTACTCTTTTCAATAATCCATTATCAATAAGTACATTTATTGATGGTATCAGATTTACTAAAGGTTTATTTATCTTATTTGCAATCCATAATAAATCTTTTTCGCCATCACAATAAGCTAATATATCCATCATATCATATATAGCCTGGCCTTTTTTAAGTTTTTTGCTTAATGATGGATAAAGGCCACGTTTTCCCATCATCGGTTCACCTAAAACTGTAGTTTTATAAGTATGATTATTTTCAAATACTTTAATACATTTTTCATACATTTTTATGGATTCTAGTAAATTTTTTGAGTTGACAATATCAAAATTATCCCCTGATGTATGGTATTCTGGATATTTTCCAGGTCTTGTTTTTGTGAGTGACCCAACAGGCAAATCTATACCGGGTGCACAATACTGGCGCTCATCACTAGCCCTGCTATCATGATAATTATATATATTATATTTATCAGTACAGTATTTTAATACGTGTAAAGTAACTCTATCTACTAATGTATCTTCTTGCCTTGATTGTAAATATGAAAAATGACCAGAATCACCAATACATGTAATCACATAACCCGCTACAACTCTTTTTTTAAGTTTATCTAAATTTCGACTGAGGTATGTAAGAGCACCAATTGTTTCAGGAATAAAGATAATTCTATATGTGTAGTATGGTTTTTTACCCTCAAGTATATTTTTTGCAATAAAACTTGTAACTATTGGACCTGAGAGTTCATTATTTGCCATTGATGGATGACATATATATGTTGATAGTAATATCTCTTTAGTCGATTCCCCGTTAATAACTAATTCGCCGTATGTCATACTTCCAGGTCTTAAAGTACTATCCACTAAAACTTCATAGATATCATTTTTTAGGGATTCTAGATTTTTTTGTGATAAACAAAAACCCCAGTCTTCTTTATAATATGAAGTTACATAAGGTACTAACTTGGGTTGTTTTGGTATAGTATGGAGATGTTCCTTTAAATCTTTCAATCCCATTTTCCCCTTAAATGGGATACTGTAACCAACTAAATGTAAATTTAATTTTTGGAAATCAATAATTCGCTGACCACTTGAATCTTTAACAAATGCATCCTTTACATTCCACTCTTTTGGCACTACCCAATCGAATACTTTCGTACCAGAAGGTACTTCATGAATTTTTATAGGAATGAGCTCTTTTAAAATTTCTAATGATTGTCTAACACCATTACCTGTTATACTTCTATTTAATGGAAATAAAGCATCTAAATATTTATTTATTTGATTACTTAGAGTCATTTATTGCAATCTGGTCATTATTATATTAATTGAGATAAAATATCATGAATATTTAATTTTTCCGGCTTTATTTCATTTAAGTTATTGCCTAATAAATTATTTAAATATGTTAGATCTGCAACAGTATCCACATCAAAACGCAAATTGGGATAATTCAATACTTTAGGCGAGGGGACTGATTTAAGTATATATTTATCCATATTATCCCAAAGAAATAAAGTTACATGTTCTCTATATTTTTCTTCTTTAGCACGAGAATTAATATCAATTAAGATATTCTTTGAAAAAATTTCTGCCCCAAAGCCATCAACATAGCCACTTCCTAAACGATCCTGATGATTGCATGCATAGTCACAATTGTTATTATTGTAAAAATTTATCAACCTTTTAATTTCATAGGGATCAATAAAAGGATTATCTGCACAAATACGAACAATGGTGTCTGTTTCATACCTATCAGCTGCGCCATAAAACCTTCCGAGAACGTCAACTTCACTACCTCTATAAACATCTATTTTTAATTTATTCGCAATTTTATCTAATTCATCATCTATTGATAAATCAGATGTCGCAAGAATTACTTTATCAAGACTATCACTTTGCTTTGATCTTCTTAAAACCCATTCAATAACGGGATATTGTCCAAGATTCATAAGCATCTTACCTGGAAAACGAGTAGAACCCATTCGTGCTTGAACAATCCCAGTAACGTTTTTTATTTTATTCAATATATTTTATGTGGAAAACTTATAAAAATAATAAAATTAATCTTTAGATATATTGATATTTTCCCAATGAAGTATTTGACCTTTTTCTAGACTAATTTTTACCTTACTGCCAATCACTCTATCCCAATAGACCGGGCTAATTCCATTACCTGGTCTTAAATAGGTAATCATATTTTCTTCTAATGTAGTATGTGCCAATACATTTTGTTTTAATGCAATACTTCTACGTGCGTTTAATCTAGATATTTCTTCTGTTTCAATAGGTTGTTTATCAGCAATTGGTCCAATTAATTCATGAATTTTTGATATTTGTTTTATTAGCACTATCAAGTCATCCTTAGACATGCTGTGGTAATGATCATTCCCTAAAAGAGTTTTATCAAAAGTGAAATGTTTTTCGATTATTCTCGCGCCTAGAGCAAATGCAGTAGTGAGACTTGTCATATCTTCATTCGGTAAAGTGTGGTCAGAATATCCAATAACAATTTCTGGGAAAGATTGTCTCAAGCTTGATATCATTCTGAGGTTTGCATTCTTGTTTATTGTTGGATAATTCAATATACAATGCATTAAAGAAATATCATTACAGCCTGTACTACGAATTTCTTTTACCGCCATACTTATTTCAGATATATTAGAAGCTCCTGTTGATAATAATATGGGTTTATTTTTCTTTGCAATTCTTCTTATAAACGGAATATTAGTTAAGTCTGCAGAAGCGATTTTATAGAAAGGCATTAAAGGAAAAAGAAATTCGACGGAATCATCATCAAAAGGAGTCGAAAGAAAATCTATTCCAATTTCTGCACAATATTCTGCTAAAGAAATAAATTCTTTTTCTTCAAATTTGTCAAACTTCTTAAACAATTCAAACTGACTCGTAGTGGGTTCTTCATTTAAATCCCAATACGAAGGGCTCTCTTTTGCTGCTAAAGTCTCTGCTTTATATGATTGAAATTTTGCAGCATTAGCGCCACCTTGTTTTGCTTGCAATACCAATTCTTTTGCTTTTTCAACAGAGCCCTCATGATTCACTCCAATCTCAGCTATAATGTAAGGCTTGGAAAAATCATTAATTTTATTTTTTCCTAGTACAATCTCTCTCATTTTTTATTTAATTATTTGTTTATAATAATTACTCTTAAAATGTTTCTTTTTTATTATAGATAAATACTCACTGATTTCTTTTGAGTTGTTTGTAATGTTATCATTATGCCTTCGATAACGATATAAGGGTAATGGTATATTATAAATATCATATTTATCTAAAAAACGAATAAGTAAATCCTTATCCTCATTGAATAACATATTTTCATCATAAAAACCCAGTTTTACTATGTCATCAATCCTAAACATAATTCCACAACCAATTGGGTTCTCAAACCATTTTTCTCTAGAAATTATTTTTTCCTTTTCATCAACTAAATTATAATCACAACAAATTGCGTCTATTTCTCTATTTATTGTTAAATGCATAGTTAACATATTTATGTATTCTGAGTGTACATAATCATCTGAGTCAACTCTAACAAAAAATCTACCTCTTGATTTCTTTAACCCTCGATTTAATGATCCAGGTAATCCAATGTTTTTTTTATTTTTTACTAATACAATTTCATCAATAAATGCCTGAATTACTTTATTAGTGTGGTCAGTACTTGCATCATTAATAACAATTATTTCGTAATCTTTCCGTTTGAAGTTCTGATTCAATAAAGATCGTAAGCATCTCCCAAGATATTTTTCTTGATTGTATACTGGCACAATAACAGAAATTAAAGGAATCTTCATTTTATTATAGTCTTAATATGATATTTATTATTATTGCTAAAAACAATATTTATTGAAAAATATAATTAATACACTAGTTAAACTTTTTTATTTTCTAAAAACCAATTAATAGTATTTTCTAATCCATCTGATAAACTAGTATATTTTAATTTTTTTCCTGATAATGATTGTAATTTATTGACATTCAATAACTTTGATTTTGCTCCTACATACTTCGATTCATCATAAGTAATATTATTAGCATCATAACCCAAATAATCTGAAATTATTTTAGCAAAATCCCTGATGGTATATTCTTCGCCAGCTCCAATATTAATTATATCATTATTATAATTTTCTGATAAGTAAACTGCAATTTTTATAAAATCATCTATATAAACTAATTCTCTTTTTTGATATCCATCACCCCATAGCTTAACCTCTTTTCCGTATTCATTACCTAAAATTATTTTATGTATCAAATCAAAGATGAAATGCATTTGCCTATCATCAGTATGGTAAGAAGGGCCATAAAGTGTGGAAGGGACCAAATACATGTAATTTTGTTTAAATTGATTATTAATTGATAATAAACCAGCATATAGCATCCGTTTTGTCATAGCATAAGTAAATAAACTTTCAATTGGTAATCCATTCATGTATTCATCTTCAATAAGTTGTAAAGCAGGATCATAAGAACAACTTGTTCCCATGCAAATCAATTTTGCTGTAGGCTGATTCTCCTTCCACCAAACTAAAACATTCGTGTTAATCTGCTGATTAATGATCCATTGTTCTCCGGGATGTTTCAGACAAAAATCACCGGCTTGTGTCCATGCTGCCAAATGATAAATATAATCATATGAAATATCATTATAATTTGAAAGTGAATTCTCTTTAGTTAAATCACAATTTTTTGAATTAAGCTTAATCAACTCATAATTTTTATTGGATTCAAGATATTTACAGAGAAAAGTCCCCATAAATCCAGTTGCTCCAGTTACTAATACTTTCATTTATAAATTAGTTTTTGGGATTAATTGGAAAATAAAATTCTATACCTTTAAGTAATAAGTGCTTATGTCTGGACAAAATTTCATCTTTAAAGTTCCATGCGAGTACATAATAAATATCTGGTTCTTCTGTTAATTCATCTTCCATGATAATTGGAATATGAGAACCAGGACTATATAAACCCTTTCTCAAGGTATTTATTTCAACCAATTTATTAATATGATTACTATTAAAATCAAAATAATTCAATAGTGTATTACCTTTAACAGGAGCACCCATACCATAAATTTTCTTATGTTTATTAATAGCTTTCGAAATATATCTTATGTTTTTCTTTTTTAATATCTTTATTGATTCAGAAAACTTTTGATAAGTATAAATCAAATTAATTTTTGATTTTTCTTCTATAGCAATTAATTCTAATAGCCTATTTGATATTTTGTAATTATTTAAATGCGATACGTATCCAACAATAGAGCCTCCATGAATTGGTGAAATATAAGCATCAAACATCGACAATCCATGTATCGCTAATAAGGTTTGAATAGTTTTTAGATTATAGTATAATAAATGCTCATGATAAATTTGATCAAAAGCTAAATTTTCAACAATTTTTTTCATATATAAAAATTGAACAACAAATACCCCCTTTTCATTTAATGTTTCACGAATTCCTTCAGTCACAGAATGAAGTTCTTCTAAGTGAAAAAATACTCCCGAAGCATTAATTACATCGAATTTTTTATCTATTTCATTAACAAGTTCTAAGTTGAAATAATTATTTAATGTATTCAATCCCCTATTATTGGCAATTGTTGCTATAGTTTCTGAAGGTTCAACTCCTAATACTTCATATCCTATATCTTTGTAATGTTTAAGTTGAGTTCCGTCATTTGAACCTATATCTAAAACTGATTTATTTTTTTTGTTATTGAAAAATATTGTATCAACCTCATTTGCAACATGCTTAAAATGATTGCTTAGTGAATTAGTGACTCCCGATAGGTAAGTATGGTCACTGAACATAATTTCTTTAGGAATTGTAAAATCAAGTTGTGCTGCGGTGCAATTAGTACAATATACCACCTGTAAGGGGTAAAAAGGCTCCTTCCCAATTTCTTCTCTTAATAAGAAATGATTCCCCCAAGGCTGCTCCCCTAAATCTATAATTAATTCAAGTTCCGTAGAGCTACAAATTCTACATTCTTTCAAATACATTGAAATATTTATATATTCGAATACTGATTATTTTTTATAATAGTAAATACTTTTACCAACTCTTTAATACCACCTTCAATTGACCATTCTGGGCTATAACCAGTTGAATATATCTTTTTATTTGAAACGATGTAATCTCTTTTGTCAGGATCTCGTCCAATATTTTCTTCAACCCAGATGAAATTGGGAATGATCTTTTTTATTATATTACATAACTCTATCTTGGATAAATTAGCATCATCTAATCCAACATTATAAGCTTCACCATTCATTTTATTATAATTATCTAAGCCATGTAAAAAGACGGAAGCGACATCTCTTATATGTATATAATTTCTTTTGAAATGCCCTTCAAAGATAACCACAGTATTATCATTCACAGCCCTATCAACAAAATCATTTACAAGCAAATCCCTCCTCATCCTTGGAGATGAACCAAAAACTGTTGCTAATCTAAAGGTTATACAATTCCCCCTATCAAGAATACACTTTTCAGCATCCACTTTTGTTTTACCATAATGAGAAATTGGGTTTAAGGGGGTTTCCTCTGTGCAATACTTACCCTTTTTCCCAATACCATATCCACTGTTAGTCGTTGGAAACAATATGATCTGTGATTTACTAGAAAATTGACATAATGATTGAATTGCGTTATAATTTATACTCGTTGCATCTTTTTTCATTTTTTCACATAACGGAGCACCAACCAATGCAGCTAAAGGTATTATTACATCATGCCGTTTTAATAACTCTTTAATAAGATTATTATCTCTACAGTCTCCCCTTATTATTTTAAAGTTATCATATTTACAACAGTCTAATAAACTATTTTGACGATATAAAAAATTATCAACTACTGTAACACTATGGCCAAGTTCTAATAATTTCAAAGACAATATTGAACCTATATAGCCTGCGCCACCTGTAATAAGAATTTTCATTAGGCTTATTTGACTTCTAACATAAAAGATTGAGCATATTCTAAAGAATTTGGTGTCCCAATATCTATAAAATTAATTCCTTCTTGGGTGAAAGCATTAACAATGTTTTTATGAATTATATTTGGCATTATATCTTTTTCTAATGAAATGGGAAATTTTTCTGAAATAAAATTAAATTTTGATTTAGTTAGTAAATAAATTCCTCCATTTATCCAAAATTGATCACTATCTCCTTTTTCTGTAAAACCAATGATCTTATTTTCAGTATTAAATGTAACGCATCCATATCTATCTGTTTTTTCTTTTTTTATACAAGCAATTGTCATGCAGGCGTTTTTCTTTAAATGATCACTTACAAAATCATTCAAGTTTAAATCTAGAAATGAGTCACCATTCAAAATCAATATAAATTCTGATTCAATATATTTTATCGCTTTAATGACGGCACCTCCTGTACCTAATGGAATATTTTCTTTTATATATTTTATATTTAAACCAAATGTTTCTCCGTTTTGGTAATAACTAATTATTTTATTCTTCATAAAACCCACACTTATATATATATCTCGAAGGCCTTTACCTTTTAACCAATCTAAAATATAATTCAAAAATGGTTTTCCTCTAATTTCAGCCATGACCTTTGGGCGATCATCTATTATACTCGAAAGCCTTGTCCCCATGCCGCCAGCTAGTATAACAACTGGTATATTTCTAAGATTCAATATTAATCCTTAAAAATAACTTTACTACCTGATTTTTCAAACAAAAAGTCCACCTCCAGTAGGTTTTTCAATGCTTTTCTAATTGATATTTTCCTTTCTTCTGGAACCACAAACATTAAGAATCCACCACTACCGGCTCCAGCAAGCTTACCTCCATAAGCACCTGCATTAATAGCCAATGAATAGAGGTTATTTATTTGTTCATTGGTGATTTTTGTAGACAATTCTTTTTTGTAATTCCAACTTTTATCTAATAACCTACCAAAAGATTCAATATCTCCCTTAGTTAATAAATCAATACCAATATCAACCATATTGTACATTTTCATTAAATATTTATCCTTAACACAGGTTTTAGTATTTTTTATTTGTTCATCCAAAATTTCATTCGCATATCTAGTCTGACCAGTAAAAAAAAGAAGAAGTTGTGATTCAAATTTCTTTAAATATTTTTTATTAATATCAATAGTATTGACAGTTACATCATTTTTATTAAAATCGATTTTACTTAATCCACCATAAGCAGCATGGTATTGATCTTGACTACCTACTAGCTCACCTATTAGTTCTTGTTCAATTTTTACTGCATCCATAGCAAGTTGCACTTTTGTAGCATTTATACCCTTTAAAGCATATAAGGCATTAATTAAACCTACAGTAAAAGTTGATGAAGATCCTAAACCACTACGAGCAGGTAAGTCAGCTACAATATTAATCTCAGTCCCTTTTTCAATGTTAAAATAGGTCAAACATTCTCTTACACTTGGATGAATTATATCTTGATAATTTTTAACAAGTTCTTGTTTAGAATAGCTAATTCTATAATTATAATCAAAGAAAGGGCTAAGTGGATTAACTGTAACAAAATTATATTTATTTATTGTTGTTCCTAATACCGCACCTGGATATCTATTAAAATATGCGGGGTAATCTGTTCCCCCACCGAAAAAACTTAAACGAACAGGTGTTTTTGTAATTATCAAAGCTATTTATGCCTATAACTAGACTTTATTTTTAAAAGGCCCAAAAATGCTTTAAAGCCGTGGAAAGGTATTTTTAGTGGTGGAAGGCCTCTACTAACACTTCCTTTACGTTCTCGATGTGTTACATAAACTTGTTTGATTTCATAATTTGAATAGACTGCTCTAATTAATAATTCAGTGTTGACTAAAGTTGATAAATCATTTAATTCAGGTAATATTTTATCAATCACACTTTTTTCCAATAAAAAAAAGGCACTATTCACATCAAAGTAATATAAATCAAATAGTATTAAAACCAGTTTATTGAAAATAAATGATACTAATCTTCGCATCATGGGATCTTTTCTACCAACTTTTCCGCCACGAATAAAATGATAATCATTAATATACTTTGCTAAAATCCAAAAATCTTTTGCAACATATTGACCATCCGAATCGGTGAAAAATATTAATGGGCAGTTCGCTCTTGCGTATAATCTTTTTGCTGCTCTACCAAAACCATCTCTTTTTTCTTTGTATACTTTTATATAACTATATTTTTTTGAACAATTGTTAATTATATCTAATGTTCCATCAGTACTTGCACCATCATCAAAAATAAACTCCGAACCTTCTGGTAAATATTGAAATACATCTTTATGCCATTCATCAATAACAGAGCCAATAATATCAGCCTCATTACATACTGGCATTAAAATAGACACTGGCTTATTTATTAGATTCTTAATTGAAATATTCAAGGTTTTTATTATTTAATTAATATGATTTAAAATTACTTCTGAGCAACAATATGCATACCCACGCCTTCATCAGGATGCCATTCCTTTAAACCTTTTCCATTACCACGAACCATATCTTCAGGTCTAAAATTGTGGTCATTGATAATTTCAAATCTAAAATCAACAAAATATTTTATCCACCATTTACTAGGCTTTATAGTTTTGTGATAAACGGCACCTGTTATTGGATTTCCATCTTTAAAAAAAGCAATTGATCCAATAAAATATCCTCCGGCGTTCAAGTTATTATATATATTATGCATCAACCCATTAAGATTTGTTTCATCAATATGCTCAAGCACTTCCCATGCAGTAATTAAATCAAACAGTAGTTTTTCATTAGAATTTTCAAATTTAATTGAAAATGGTTTTGTAATATCAGCTGTATACAAATGATTTGGAATATTATTCCATTCTCCAAGACCTAATTTACTTTGTGCATCAGAGCCTTCAATACCACATGCAAAATATCCATCTTGTATAAAGCTTTTTACAGTGCCACCACCTGAACAACCTAAATCAAGCAAAGATAAATCAGATTTATAGTCAAAAAGATTATAACACTGTGTGTTAAAATTCTTATTAACCGAATTATCATACAGTGACCCATGAGGATGAAGGTGATCATCGCTACTGAAAGCTAATGGCGAGTCAGAAACAATAGTAGGAAAGGGAGCCAGCGATTTATAGAATTCTTGCCAAGATTTCTCCTCTTCCTTGTTTTCTATGTGATTTACTTGTTTATTTGTTGATAATAATTTTTCTGCAATACCAAAAAGCCAGAAGAAAATATGCATAACTATGGGTATCTTAGTTACGATTATAATTTCTTTTAATCTCCTAACTGTTCTACTTACAAGCCTGGTTAATTTATATTTAATCATTTGCATAGATTCGTTATAGTAAAATATTAATCATAATTGATTTTTTATATATATATCATAAACCTCATTACTAAAATGATTGCTATAACCTGTGTTATGCAATTCAATTAAGAAATCATCATAATTATAATCAACTCTTCTATTTAAATCCATAATTAATCGATCTCTTTGAACAGCAACAACAGTATTGTTTTTTAACAGATATTTTATATTAGACATATCAATTAATTTTAAACGGTTAGAGATGATTTCATTCAAGCCGTATTCATTACCGTATGATATAGCAGATGTCCCACTAGCGGATTCGGATCTTTCCTTTAATTCGGTTGTTATAATTTGATGGTTTCTTCTGCCTACATATAAATATTCTTCATGGCCTTCATTCTTTTTTTCATTTAAGAATTTTACAACATCATTATTCCCATACTCATATTTTAACATTGAAGGCTTGATAATTGTAAAGCGACCATAATGTATACCTCCTCCCTTCCTAATAGCTAAACCGAAGTTTACACAAAAGAGTATTGTAAACATGAAAACAAAGGAAGAAAATTTTACTTTAGAAATATTTCCTCTCGAAAAAAATATTATTATTAAAAGAAATAACGGGAATAATATATCATAGTGTGGCGTTGCTAGGTTTGGAAATAATATTAATATATTTGTAATTAAATAGATTAAAGATGTTATTAAAGATATAACAACGAGACTATGATCCCGATTATCAAATAAACCATATATATTTTTCTTTATATCAGCAAATTGCAAAATTATAACATATGGTAGATATTTTAATATTAAGTAATGAATGAATCTAGCTGCCTGTCTTATCTCCTCACCGTAACTCATGATTGATTGATCATAAGTTTGCTTAGTTAGATAAAAATTATCTGATAATTGATTGAACCAGTTGGGCTGCATTAGTATTTCTATATGCCATATTGAAATAAAAGAGAAAAAAGAAATATTGTAAATGATTAAAGGTTTTATCCACACTCTTGATCTCAAATTATAGATTATAATTATAGCATTAAAAGTTAAAAATATACTTAAAAATGTAATTTTTGTTGCTATTAAGGTCGCTGAAAAAAAAGAGGAAAAAATTAGGTTTTTAATTTTTTGTTCTTTGACATATTTAGCTAAAAAAAATACAGATAATAACAATATAAGGACAACCAAACTCGATTTTGTTCCAACACGTATAGCCATATTCCAGAAGTCAAATGAAACAATTCCGATAATGAGCAGTAATATTTTGAGTTTACTATTAGTTTTAATATTTATTCCTGCGTTTAGTAGCATTTTATAAAAAACATAAATAATTAAAATTGATAAAAAGATAAATGATAATCTGTGTACTAATAATCCACTGCCAAATAACTTAACAGGTAGTGATAATATCATTGGATAGACAACACCTTGTTGATACCAGAAATCAAAATATGGTAATTCCCCAATTGAATAATGATATGCAAATGATACATACGCTCCTGTATCTCCACCGCCATAAGTGACTATACCTAGGATGGCAATTTCAAAAAGTAGAATAAAAAGAAGAGAGACTTGCAGTCGTGTGAAATTATTCTTGAGTTCGATAATTGTGTAAGTAATTATTTAGTTTAAAATAGCAACAAGAGACTTTCGTACTTGCGTGGGAAAATTTTTATCCATATTTACTGTTATGGGAATTGATACAGAGCGTTCTAAATATGATAGCGATTTTTTAAATAATGGTGAATTTAGTCTTTTATTCAATTTCATAATCGCCGGCATATGTTCCCACGATCCAGCAAAGTGCCAAGTTATAGCTTCTGGCAATATTTTAGTCCCTATGCCATTATCTAATAATGAATTTCTGCACTGGCGGGAAACCTGATTATTTTCCACAAAAAACACAAGCGCATCAGCTGTCTCATAAGATCCTTTTGGTGTTGTTCGGAAATCAATAGCAAGGTCTGAAATTTCAGATTTAATTAAGTTCATATTTTGTCTTTGTGACTTAACTACAAAATCAAGTTTTTTTAATTGAGCTAAACCGACAGCACCTTGTAGTTCCATCATACGATAATTAAACCCACTAGATGAACGACTATCTTCCCACCTAGGTAATTGGGGATTATTTTCATGCCCGTGATCATGCCATGCAGCAGCTTTTTCGTACAATTTCTTATCTTTAAATACTAGCATACCCCCCTCTCCAGTGGTTATAGTCTTTGCAAAGTCAAAACTGAATGTTCCAATCGTGCCGTAAGTACCAAGTGGAATATCATTATAGTAACCACCACAACCCCATGCAGTATCTTCAATGAGTGGAATCCCGTGTTTATCAGCAATTGACTTAATTTCTTTTAATCTGGCAGGCGTGCCCAACATATGAACGACAATAATAGCCTTAGTTTTATTGCATATTTTTTCCCTCAAATCATTTGGATCCATATTTAAAGTATTATCTATTTCTGTGATAATTGGTTGAGCTCCAGCTTCAATAATTGCTTCTGCAGTGGCTACAAATGTAAACGATTGTGTAATTATTTCATCTCCACGATGAATATCTAAAGCTGCTATAGCTACTCGTAAAGCGGCAGTTCCTGATGTTACCGCCAAAGCATGGGGAACATTCATACGTTCAGCGAAAGACTCCTCAAAATCTTTAACCTTATATACTCCGTTACGTATATTATCAAAACTGTGGCGAAAGAGTATTCCGCTTTTATCAAAAACAGATTTTACTTCTAAAAATTCTTCTTTACCTATCAATTCAAAACCTGGCATAGTTATTCCCTTGAGTTAATTTCTCACTAGTTTTTTTAACAAGGATATTATTTCTTTTTCATAAAAGGTAACTGGATTCTGATCAAGTGCACCTATTAAATCCATAGTATTATCTACAAATTCAGTTACACCATCACGATTTAATCCAAATTTATTAAGATTCTTTGGAACATTCAGTTTAGACCAAATATCATTCAAATTATCTAAAAATGCGGCTGACTTTTCTTTTTTTGAATTTCCTTTTTTATTCGAGGGGCAAAACAAATTACCATATTCATAAAAACCGTTGTTAATATTATGCTCAACCACAAAAGGCAAAAAAATCCCCCCCCCAATACCATGAGGCACTCCATAATGTACTCCCAAAGGATAAGATAAAGCCGCCGCTGGGCCTGTTCCCGAATTCATTAATGCAATTGCTGATAAAAAGGCCCCATACATAACATTTTCACGGAATTCAATATTATCTAGATCCTCTGCAACTAATGGTAAATTTTTTATTACTTTTTTGAATCCTTCTTTTGCAAATAATTGCGCCATTGGATTTGTATCTTTTGCTACAAATGCTTCCGTAGCATGTACCATACTATCTATACCTGCTGAAACAGTAGGTGATCTTGGACAAGATAATGTCAAAACTGGATCAAGAATAGCATATTTTGGTCTTATACCTTCACCATTAATTCCTAATTTCTTTTTTTCTTTAGTATCAATAAATGAAGCATTTGGGGTTATTTCACTACCGGTTCCAGCAGTTGTGGGAATGGCAATTATTGGTCTTATAGGGTTATTGAATTGATTGAATCCTCTGTAATGGATCGCCGGTTTATTATTTGTATATAAAACAGAGAGAGCCTTGGCCATATCAATAGCACTACCTCCTCCAATCCCAATGAATGCATCGATTTGATCATCATTATTAATATTAATCCTCTTTTTATCTAATACTTCATAAGTAGGCTCGGAAATTTCGCATTCAATTACTATTACCTTAAAATCACTTTTAAGATTATCTATAATCTCATTTATTGCATTTACATTTAGAAGGTTATGATCGATAATAATTGCTAAACTTTTGTATCCTTCTTGGCTAATTATACTATTTAATTTTTTTATAGAACCTTGTCCAAAAGAAATATTACCAAAAAACAGAAAATTAAATAATTTCATTATACTAAATGATACTTTGGAAGAATATTTTTTATTTGATTAATGGAAACAAAACTATTAATAAAACCATAAAATATGTAAATAGAAATAATTACAATTTTTAACATTATTTTATAAACCATATGCATATCACTTATCATAATAGGATAAACAGCAACTGATAGTATTAGTAGTACTAAATATAGTTTTAAAGCTTTAGATAAATTTATTGGAAGATAAAACGCTTTTTGCGCAAAATAATAGCTGACTATGCAAGTACCTAATTGGGCAATCGCAGTTGCTAAAGCAGCACCTACAGCACCATATGATGGAATTAATGCTATATTCAATAAAATATTAACAATAATACTTATAATTGTTTGAGGAAGTAAATAAAACATTTTTTCTGCAAACATAATTTGGGGAACACTTAATAGACCAATAACTGCAAATAAATGGTAAAATGCATATACTGGTATAACATACATGGCAGAGTCAAATTTCTCTGTAGCCAACAGTTTAATGAGTTCTTCTGAAAATGTAATAATACATAAACCAAAAAACATTATTACAAATGCCACTTCGTAAAATCTTTTTACTATAGAATCTTTCTGCGCCATACCTCTCTTATTTGCAAGGCTAAAAAAGAAAGGGTTAAATGACTTAGCGAGTGTATTAATAAGCAATTTTATCAAATTTGCCAATTGTGAGCCTATTGCATAGTAGCCAACAGAATTCAAGCCGGTAAATTTATTTAATAAAATTTTGTCAAATGATTTATAAACCAATCCTATAATGGATCTAGGAACATTTGGATAAGAGAATACTAGAGATTTCTTCAAATTTATGAGCGATAGTTTAATACCTATCAGATTACGAATTAAAACTAGTAAAATAAGTAATAATAAAGTTTGTGTGATAATTGAAGCATAAATCTTTGCCATATATGTAAGAGAGAATGCAAATATAAAATAGAAAGAAAGTAAATTATTAATAATCGCTCTAAAAATTACAACTAAAGCATATTCTTTAGATCTTTTTTGAGCCGTAAGAAGTAACGTTATAAAGGTAATGAAATAGGTCAAGCAACCACTGAAAAAAGATAAATTAATTAACTTATTATTGATTTGATTATCAAAAAGGTTTATTGAAAACCATGTTGAATTAAAATAAATAATCGTGCCTGTGATATAAAAAATAAAAATAAGATAGAACAAATTAGTAGATACTATGGATACTAATTCTTCTTCGTCATTAACGTAATCAAAATAAAACTTATAGGTTGCTTTATGAATGCCCATTGAAACCAAGCCAGTTGTAATCATACCAAATGTACCAAACAAGGCAATAACACCAAAATCTGACGGTGATAAAAATCTAGTATAAAGAGGAAGCAACAATAAATTAATGCCGCTCGATACAATTGTTGCAGCGAGATAAAATGATGAATCAGTTAAGAATCCCAAAATACTTTAATATATGATGATTGGATTCATTTCTATTATTTATTCTTATTATCGAAGTGATATATATAGTAAGACATAACTGCTATTAGGCGTTACTAAAGTGAATATATTGCTTCATAATTCCTTAAAATAAAGTATAGATAAATGGAGCGATTGCTGTCCCTTCAACCAGGACAATAAAAACACCAAACAATACAAGAAGTATTACAATTGGTGCCAACCACCATTTTTTTCGTTCTTTAATAAAGTCCCAGAGCTCGAAAAGTATTGAAAGTTTTGACATTATGTGTCTCAGTTATTTGAGTTTATCGGATTAATCCCGTCTTTCTCAAGTCTTTTGCCAATTAACTCTGCTACAAGCCGGTATCCATAAACATTATAGTGACTTTGTTTATAGTGCTTGAATGGAAAAAGTGATAACGGGTCGGTATGATGAGCAAATCCTTCCCTGTGAATATCTATGATTGGTATATCCAATTCAGTTGCGGTACGCAATACAGATTCACGATTTATATGTTCATTGCCAGTGTAATACCGAGAATATGAAGGCAAGTAAACAAAATACAATTCCCCTCCCCATCCAGAGACCATCTTTCTGGATTTTTTTAATATTTTTTTAAAAATTGCAGGATTATGTTTAGGAAAAAAGTTAAGATTTGACCTAAGGTTAACAAGTTTAAATATACGAATTAGCCGATTGCCTATTTTTTGTACTCTTGTCATTACGGTAGGATTTTCTATTTTCAATTGTTCCCAATCATAGTTTTTCAATGCTTCTTCAATTTCACCTTCCCTTGATATTAAGTTTTGTGTATAATTATCTTCCTCCAGGTACTTTCTTAATAATGGTGAGCCCATCTCACCTATCAAATCAGTAATATCGTTGACATAGTATAACCATAAAACGATTTTTGGTTCTAATGGTTCTGCATACTCCTTTATGCTAGCAAGTTCTATTAATGGGCCATTACCGTTCTTTCCAATACTTATTGCATTAAAACCTAATTCTCTTAGAACTGCACTCATACTTGCATCAGAATTAACACATGAACCTTCAGTCATGGAATCGCCTACTAACATAATATCCACTTTGTTTTTCTTATATAATCCCTTTGGGTTATTAAACCCGTATTTATCAGATTCATATATCGACCAATACCCTAATTCATTACAATTAACCGTAATAACGTTTGGAATACCTCCAAGGGGATAAATTCTACCATTGATAGAACTTAAACCATTTAACCTTTTAATGGTCTTTGGAATAAAACTTGAATACGCGCTGACACCCGTTTCATTTAAATTTTTGATCACTTCCATTATTGTTCTGCTATCAAAAGGAACTCCTAATTGCTTTACTATTTTTTCTTCAGATTGCGTTTTCGATGTTACAAACTCTAAATAAATTTCAAATGTGTAAATTGTGATAACTACTGAACATAACAACAATGAAAAGTTCACTTTTAGATCGTTACTTAACCTTAACCCAATACCAAATAAAATAGCAAAGATTACACTAAATAAAATGAAAATATCGTAGTTATAAACATAATATGTTTTGAAAGCTTTATAAAAAATAAAAATCGCAATAAGAATAGAAAAAAATACTGCTAATAAAAATACACCATTTGAGAACTTGATTGCAAACTGTGGTAGTTTTGTTATTCTATTAGCGCCTTTAGAATTGTTTCTCATAATCCTGATTTTTTTCTTTATCTCTATCTCTATAGTTCCAGTAGGATTTTATTGAGTCATCCTTATTTAAACTAAGATAATCTTTTCCTAATAACCGTGAAACTAATCCAATAGGTGAAACAATTACGAAAAATATAAGACTTAATATTAACCTAGTCATAAACCAACCCAATATCGTTGTAATAATCATCCATATTAAATAAAGTGGTTTAAGTATAATTGGTATGATTATTCCAGAAACTATTAATGCAGTTGCAACTCCTACAAGAATTCGGAATGAATCTTTCTCTTGGTAAAATAAAAATCCTGCAATTATTAATAAGATAATGCCAATAGTGATTCCAAATTTTCTTATATCACTTCTTCCACTTTTTATATTTTTTATCTCATCAAACATAATTTAATCTAATTCAGCTACCCAACCGGAATCATTATCCAAAGATTTCTGCTTTTTTTTCTCTAATAAATAGTTACCTACTATCAAATAATCCATCTCGGTACGCATAAAGCATAAATAAGCATCTTTTAGTGTACATACAATTGGTTCACCTCGCACATTAAATGATGTGTTTACAATCACAGGGCAGCCATACTTCTCATAAAAATTTGTTAACATTTGATGATAGCGTGGGTTAGTATGTTTATTAACTGATTGAATACGAGCTGAATAGTCAACATGCGTAACTGCAGGAATCTCAGACCGTACTACATTCAGTTTTTTCAATCCAAAATAAGAATATTGCTCTTCCGTCATTGGTAACTGTTTTTTCTTCTTTATGTCCGCAACTAAGAGCATGTAAGGACTTTCTCGGTCAATATCAAAATATTCTGATATATTCTCAGCCCTTACAGATGGAGCGAAAGGTCTGAAACTTTCTCTAAATTTTATTTTTAGATTAATAGTTTTTTGCATTTCAGCAGATCTTGCATCTCCTAAAATTGTTCTACTTCCTAAGGCTCTTGGGCCAAACTCCATTCGTCCCTGAAACCAACCCACAACTTTTTCATTAGCAATTAAATCAGCTATCGCTTCTGGTAATTCTTCATCCGTTAATTTTTGATAACTGTATCCTTTTTTTTCTAAATAGGATTTAATATCATCATTGCTGTACCCAGATCCTAAATAGGCACCTTTCATGAGGTCCGTTTTATTATTTGTATTCCTTTCATTATTTAAATATTGATACCATGTTAAAAGAGCACATCCAAGTGATCCACCCGCATCACCTGCCGCTGGTTGGATGTATATATCTTCAAATATTCCAGATCGTAATAGCTTACCATTAGACACACAATTCAAAGCGACTCCACCTGCAAGACATAGATATTTCATTTTTGTTTCTTCTCTTACATGCTTCGCCATTTTCATAACAATCTCTTCTGTCACTTCTTGGATGGAACGAGCCAGATCCATTTCCTTTTGGGTTAATTTAGACTCTGGCTTCCGCTGAGGACCATCAAACAATTTATGAAATTTTGAGCTAGTCATTGTTAAACCAGCAGGATAATTAAAATAATCCATATTCATTTTGAATGAACCGTCATCTTTTACATCAATAAGATGCTTATAAATCAGACCTTTATATTTTGGTTCTCCGTATGGAGCAAGTCCCATAACTTTATACTCACCAGAATTCACTCGAAATCCTGCATAATACGTAAAGGCTGAATAGAGTAAACCAAGAGAATGAGGGAACTTGATATCTGCCATCATTTCAATTTTATTGCCCTTGCCGATACCAAAACTAGATGTTGACCATTCACCTACACCATCCATTGTAAGAAAAGCCGCTTCTTGGAAGGGAGAAGCATAAAATGCTGACGCTGCATGAGAAATGTGGTGTTTGGAAAATAAGATTTTACCAGAATAATTTAGCTCATCTTTGATAAGTTCTTTTATCCATAGTTTTTTTTTTATCCACAATGGAATTGCTTTTAGAAAAGAATTTATACCTTTCGGAGCGAAAGCAAGATAGGTCTCTAGTATTCTTTCAAACTTTAGGAATGGTTTATCATAGAATGCAACATAACTTAGCTGTGATGCATCCACTCCTGCTTCTTTTAAACAGTATTGAATGGCGTTAGATGGAAAATTCTGGTCATACTTTTTTCGAGTAAATCGCTCTTCCTGTGCTGCTGCAATTATCTCACCATCCTTTAGAATACATGCAGCACTATCATGGTAATATGCAGATATACCGAGTATGTGAGTTTTCATATTATATCACTTGAAAATATTGTTGCAAATAAATAAAATTTTGAATCAGTTATTAATTGCAATTAATTTTAAAAAATAATTAATATTTTAAATGACCTTCATTTATTAGACCAAAATCATTTTGATAAAGTTTAATGATTTTTTTCTTTAGAAAATCGAATCTTTTTTTATCATCAGTATATGTTTCTGATAACCATTCGTTGATATTTGGTTTTTCTGTACCATGCATACCTGATTTTTCATAGTGAAAATCATTTATATGGTCTTGACTTGAAAGAAATACTAATCCGCATTCTGTACATTCTAGTATTAATAAATTATTATTATCGCGTACACTCCCATTTCGTAAGCTATGATTTTCAGAACCGCACAGATAACATTTTATTTATTTTAAACTCCAAACAGTTTCTATGATTTTATCCTCTTTAATTTTTTCCTAATAGGTTTTTCGCTTTCAGTTATATCTTTTACTTGATCACCAAGTATTATATTGATATCCTGAATCCTTTTTTTCAACATTTAAAAAATATTAAACTCCAAAATAAGGGATTTTTCCCTTTACTATGTCTAAATCAAAAATGGTCATCTTTTTTGCCAAATCATCAACCAATGTAGTTGGAGACCAACCTAGTGCTTTATTAATTTTACTATAATTGCCTTTTAGATAGGTAACATCTGATGGGCGAAAATATTTTTCATCAACTTCGCAAAGTATTTTACCCGTTTTAGTATCAAAACATTTTTCTTCGATTCCTTCACCTTCAAAAGTTGGGGTATATCCGGCAACTTTAGCAGATGCCTTGAAAAAATCTCTTACAGTAGAAATTGTATTTGTTGCAACAACATAATCATCAGGGGTTTTTGAATTATTAATTAAAATCATAGCATCAACATACTCTGGCGCATAACCCCAATCTCGTACTGAAGATAAATTTCCTAGTTTGATCGGAATTTTCCTTCCATTTGTTGCAATTTCCGCAATTTGATAAGATATTTTGCGAGTAACAAATTCTCTACCCCTTAACTCTGATTCATGGTTAAACAAGATACCAGCTGATGCTCTAATGCCATATGCTTTTCTATAATTTGAAACCAAGTGATGACCTGCACATTTTGAAACAGCATAAGGACTCATAGGGTTGAAAGGTGTTAATTCATCTTGAGTATCCGTTTTTACATCACCATACATTTCAGATGTAGATGCTTGATAAAAAGCTGTTTCTAGTCCAATAAGATTAATTGCCTCTAAAAAGTTAAGAACACCAAGATAGTTTACTGATGAGGTCAAATGAGGGTGCTTAAAACTATCTTCCACAAAGCTTTGAGCTGCCAAATTATAAATCATATTGGGTCGTATGTCTCTAAGGGATTTAAAAACATTACTAAATTCAGTTATTTCAAGTGGTATCAAAGTGGCTTTATCAAGAATTTCTAAATATGATAGCCTGCCATATTTATCTGTACTATTTCGCCTAACTGTTCCAAAAACTTCATGACCCTGGTCAATTAGTTTTCTCGCAAGATAGGATCCATCTTGTCCTGTAATACCTGTAATTAATATTTTTTTCATTTTTTTCCTTCTTGTTCAAATAATGTATTTAATGCTTTAATGAATCCGATACCCCCATTGTGGTGACCTTGCCATACTTCAATAATTTTCATGGCTGGCATATCTGAAAAAATCGAAAAATCTCCTATATCACCTTTACCTATTGGGAGTCCTTCGCCATCTACGCCAACTGCATCAGCAAAATGAAAATGACCAACGAAAGGTTTTAATCGGGAATACCAATTTCTCCAATCTTTATTAAAATATTTTGCAGATAATGATAAATGACATAAGTCTAAACAAATATCAATTGAATTGTTAATCACGTAGTCTATATCTTTTTCAGAATTAAATAAATCTAATTTTACTGAACCGCCAAAATACCATGCATATACTGGCAACCATTGAGGATATATATTTATTTCGCTTTCATCAATCGATTTTAGATATGTAAAAAGATCATCTAACACTTCATATCTATCTCTACCATTCCTTTGGGAAAAGCTACCAACAATTGGGACTTTTTTATTTATACGTTCGCTAATTGATTTCGCAAAATTTATTACTTTAGAAATAAGTTTTTGACTATCTTTTTTATTTAAAGAATTATCTGAAATTGGGTCTATTATTCTATTCCCTGGTAAATAATCTGGCAAATGAATTGAAATTGCATAGTTAGGATTAATTGAATCTATTATATCATGAAGGTTTTTTGATAAAACCTCTTCATATGAAAGATGAAACTCATAGGTTTCTGTTTTTATATAATCACTGTAGCTATTAAAATCATGAAGTCTTACTGGTATACCAATGAGATTTTTTTTACCATAATCAAATAGTTTTTTGTTATTATAATTGATGTTTTTTTCGAAATGCCGCTTAGTTAAGGCGTCCCCTTTTTCAAGATCTAATTCTATTTTTTTATTTTCATAATAAAGAAAATAATCACCTGGTGAAAGACCAACTCTGGGGACTTTAATCTCAAAATTAGATATATTAATCATTGAATTTTTCTTTATTTTAGTCTTTGTATAAAGACTTGTTCCAAGATTTTGCATATTTAAAATTTCACCTTGATTTGGCGCTCTATCAATTTTGCCCAAAATATTATCTATTTGAGATGAAAATGAATTCATTTTGAAAAAATCAGAAATTTCCGAACTAGAAGAATCATCTAATCCATCTCCTTCTACATCATCAGTTAGGTGTCTTTCTATCCACTTTATACCCATTGACATTGCTATAAAACATATTTCAAAATCTTCATCATGGCTTGAATAACCTACATCTTTAAATCCTAATTCTTTTAAACTATAAATAAATTGCAAATTTTGAGAACCAAGTTTTGCAGGATAGTTTGCAACACAATGAAAAATCACTATATCATCATTTATAAATTGCGATAAGGCTTTTTCTATATCTTTTAAACTATGACCTCCCGTACTAACCATAACTTTTTTCCCAGAATCTAAAAGCTTTCTTATTAAATAATGGTTTGTACATTCAGCGGAAGGAACCTTATAAAAGTCAAAAAACATTGCATCATCACCCATTGCCTGAAAATCATAATACCTATAAAAACTTACTCCAGCATTTAAACCTATCGATCTAGCGTATGATGCCAGATCAGCCAACTTTTTAGAGGATAAATCTGTCCTTTTTATTTCCCGCAACAATATTTCATCTCCTATCTCAGAGGACGATTTATAAAATGAACCAACATCTCTGAATTGGAATTTTACTGCCCAACAACCAGCAGAAGCAGCTTGATCAATAAGATTTATAGCTTTTTGATAATTACCCTTATGATTAATTCCTATTTCAGCAATCAAATTAATCAATTATTAATAATTCCTACCATGCCGTCCATCCCCCGTCAACCTGGATAGTTGAGCCAGTTGTATATGATGAATCCTCAGATAAAAAATAAACGTTTTTTAATTCATTGAATTTTATCATTTGTTCGCCATAGTTAGTTCTGAGTATAATTGTCTAATAACGCCATGCCCACCTTTAACTTTTATAATTAAATCAGCAATATCTAAAATTTCTTTCCCTAATAACTTCATATTTTTGAACTCAATATTGATTCTGCAATTAAAAAATCTGTATGAGTATCAATATCAATAGCTTCTTCTTCATCCGTAACAACTGCATACGCATTAGGTCCTATAACAAGAGTTTTTTCCATTAATAAGTTTTTATTTGTTACATAAACAATCCCATTTTGTCTATAAAGCGTTGGGAAGGACTGCCTTGCAGCTAGTTTAATTACAGGTAAACCATTTTCCTCAAAAGGTGTATTATATGGAATTACTTTATTATTTGAATCAAGGCTGAGCATCCATTCTGGCCTATTACCTTCAATATTGTGGACAGTCACGACTGAATCAGCATTAGTATTTAAATATAGATCAACGCAATTTTTTATAGTTTTGGCCGTTCGAAATGGTGACGTTGGTTGCAACAAAACTACCCCGTCAACATTATATCCTTCTTCTTTTTCAAGAAAATTAATAGCATGCTGTAAAACAAATTCTGTATCGACATCTTCAGAAATATCATTAGGGCGTTTAAAAGGTATTTCTGCACCATATTTTTCTGAAATATTTGCAATTTCTTCATGGTCAGTTGAAACAATAATTCTATTAAGACATTTTGAACTTATTGCAGACTTAATTGTATATGCAATCAATGGTAAACCATTTAAGTTTTTGATATTTTTAAGAGGGACGCCAACAGAACCTCCTCTCGCCGGAATTATTCCAACAATATTTTTCATTTATCTACCTATACTTAGCCTTTGTTTTGAAGCTTCAAAATTTTTAAGCTTGTCAATATTAGATATAATTTTTTGAAATGCATTTATAATATCATCCATATCTTCTTTTTTATTTGGATAGCCCATTTGAAGAAAACCAAGAAATTGACTATCAACAAGCCTTCTAGCATTTGGGACTTCAGAATTATTATAATTAACCTTATGATTAGTCCATGGAAAATTATTTCTTCCGAATGCAATTTTTCTTTTAAACATTGGATGATCACACATTAATCGATGATAACCTTTGAAAACAGGTATCCCCTCAGCCATTAGAGCCATCGCAATAATATTTCTATGGATTTTTTTAGATACCCACTTAAATGAGGCAGTATATGCAAAAAAAGAATCTATATGAGTAACATCTTGCGGAATTAAATAATCACTAAATGAGTCATTAATACCATTTCTTAAATAAATATAATTCTCTTTTCTTATTTTATTTATTTTTTCATGTTTTTTTGTCTGAATATAAGCTATAGCAGCATGAAGCTCTGTCATCCTAAAGTTATAGCCAATAATGTTTACAAGCTCTTCATCCTTATAGTTATCAGAAACTAAGGCTTCTCCATGATTTCTAATTAATCGACATTTAGCAGCAATTTTTTCATTGTTTGTAACGATTAATCCGCCTTCACCAGACATAATATTTTTTGGTTCATTAAAGGAAAAAACACCAATATCTCCAAATGTTCCAATTGCCATAGGAGATTCAAAGTTTTTACAAGAATTATTGCACTGTTTCGAGCATTTATAGAAAGAAGATGGTGCTTGAGCAGCATCTTCTACAAGAAAAATATTATTTTCATCACAGATTGTTTTAATTTGGCATAGATCTCCCGCATTTCCACACCAATGGACAGTTATTACACACTTTGTTTTATTTGTTATTATTTTTTTCAATTCCTTAGGGCTAAGGCAAAAAGTATCTGGGTCAATATCACAGAATATTGGGACACAATTAGCCGCAACTATTGCTGCACAAGTAGCTGAAAATGAAAAAGGCGTAGTTATAACTTCGCTACCAGGATCTAATCCTAGTGCTAATAAAGCTGTTGTTAATCCAGAGGTGGCTGAATTTACAGATATACAATAATCTGCTTTAGTTATTTTACTCCATTCAGCCTCAAATTTTCTTACATATTCACCTCCTAATATATTTGGAGAGATATTTCTAATTTCTAAATCGCTACTTTTTTTATGCAATAACTCTTCTGATCCAGGTAATGGAGATCCTACAAATTTTGAAAACTGCCCTTTTCTCATTAACTGATTAACGAGATTCAATTCATCATTATCAATCATAGGTGTAGAAGCGAAGGGCAATATACGAAGTGGCTCCCCTCCTAATATTGCTAAATCACGATCAGACATTACGATTCTTTAATTAAAATTTTTTTATTACTATTTTGGCTAGATTGATGCAGGGCTTCAATTAATCTGTGCACCAAAATAGCATTATTACCATTACTTTTAGGGTCTTGTTCTTTATCTATGCAATAAATAATATCACTAATAGCATCCAACATCCGTTCATTATTTTTTATCCGTGAATTATTATTATCTTTAACCAAAACCTTATAACCCGAATAACCCGAGCCCGTATTACTAGGCTCATTTGTAAATTTATATATATTTATTTTTCTACCATCATCTGCGATGGATATCTTACCCTTAGTAAACAAAATCTCAACTTCAAACATGTAGTGAAATGGATCTTGACTTGTACTTTTTAGTATGCCATGATATCCCTCATTAAATTTTATAAATGCTATTCCTCCTGGGTCTGCTTTATCATTAACATATCTAGTATAATCAGATTGTAATTCTCCAATAATCCAATCAATTGATCCACCAAATTCTAATATCAAATCAATCAGATGGCTTGAGCTCATTAATAATGCTGTACAACCATAACCAGAAATGAACTGAACTTCACCTAGATTTTTATTATTTAGGTATTCTCTAATTAAATTATAAGTAGCGTCCCAACGTCTCATATAGTTAACGGCTAATTTAATATTTGCATTCCTACATAAATTAACTATTTCCTGAGCTTCCTTCAGATTACTACCCATTGGTTTCTCTATAAAAATAGCTTTAGGCAGTTTTAATTTTATTATATTTCTAATAATCTCAAGGTGAGTATTTGTTGGTGTACAAATACTTATTATATCACTTTCAACAGATTCAATCATTTCTAAATAATTTTTATAAAATGGAATATTCACATGATCCTGTATAAACAATTTGTAATTATTTTTTTTTATATCAGAAACTGCGACAAGGTTTATGTTTTTGTGGATTGAATATGCCTTAGAATGGGTCCAAATATTATTTCGAGCCTTATCTTTATCTAGCATGTATCCAGCATTACCTAAACCAATTATTGACGCACTATACTTCTTTCTATAATTATTCAATTTTTGTTTTAATTAATTAAATGTGATTCATCCCAAAGATTATTATTATGTAACCTATCAGGAATCTCACTTGTAATATCTAGTACACAACTATTACCATGATCTAACTTATATTGACTTAAAGCACTATCTAATGCTTGACTGCTTTCAATATTTTTATCAATACTATACATATAGCTACTAAGAAATTTTCCAATTCTTTCAGAACCTTTCCCATCCTGAAAAGGATCAATCATATCTAGCCCAAAAGCTTTTCTAGAATCTAATTTTTTCCCTAACTGTGATTTGTCAATAGCATCAACAATATTAATTATTTCAGATAAATTTTTTGATATTATAATAGAATTATTTGAACTATATAGAGGGTGACCTGGAGTTCCACTTACATCCCAACAGACCGATAGTATACCTTCAGATGCTGCTAAAATCGTAGCAGAGCTTATCAATAACCCAATACAAATATCCGAAGCATAAGATGCAACTAAAGGACTTTCATGAGACTTTACTATTACAAGTCGTTTTTGAGAAGATAAAGAAACAACTAAATTATTAATATTTTCATCAATTTTTTCCCATATCCTATCCTTTTTAGGTTTTATTAACACACCCCATTCTGGATTGTTAATTGCATAAGACAAAAAAGTTATGTAATAATCTTTAAATACATTTTCTGTAAAATCTTTAAATGTCATATCGGTTAAAGTCATAACATATTTTATTTTTTGATTAAATTTTTTTCTTAATGATAATCCAATATCAATATTTTCTCTACTCATATCCCAAACTATCCCAGATGTTAAAAGAAACTTTGGTCTATAGTGGCTATTAATAATCCAGTCACGGTTTATCGGCCCCCATGTAAAATAGACATCCTGAGGAAAAAATTCTTCTGGAGTTACATTTGAAAATGGTATAGACCATGTTAAGCCAACCATTATTCCACCAATATTATTAATTCCTAATAATTGAGAATATTGTAATGTTGATCCTTCTTCTATTTGTAAAATTACTTTTGCATTATATTTCTTAAAGATATCTCGCCAATATATTATTTCACTAAGTGAATTTAAAATTATAAAATATTTCCAGATTTCTATGAAACTAAATTTTTTTGGAAAAGGTACTTTAATCATTTCTTTTATAATTATTATCCAAACGATTAAGGGATTAGACAAACAATAAATATTTTTCGTGTCAACCCATTGAAATCCTTCATTCTCAACTTTTTGGATATTCTCTATTGATGATGGAGAATCAAAACGGTTAAAGTATAAAACTATATTGCTTGGTTTTATTTCCGTATGCTTATGCCAAATATGTAAAGACCTATCACCAATAAAATTTCGAGAAATATATTCGACAAATATTTTACCATCATTGGATTGCTTACTATTTGCTGCAGACCTATGAAAAATAATACTATTAATAATTTTAATATCGCCAAAACAAATTGCTTTTATTATATTTTTAAAAATAAGATTTCTAAACGATGAAAATTTTGAAAAAAGAATAATTTTTTTACCCGAAAAAAAGCTTGATAACAAATAAGTATTTGGAGTTCCTTTTATAAAAAAAATTGATCTATAATCACTTTTTAAGTTTTTATTACGTTCATCTTTGGAAATATATTCTTCTAATAATATAAGTTCTATTGCTCTTCTATTTAAAAGAGAAATCGTTGCCCTTAATGATTCATTAAATCTGGAAATAAAATGTTTATTATCTTTAAAAAAAGGGGGAATACTAATATTTGATTTAATAAATTTTTCATAAAAGATATCAGTGTATTTTGTGCATAAATATTGGGATTCATTGGCTATTCCTACGCCATTTTTTCTTTTCAAACCCCAGTGAAATTGAAAATATTTTATCCAATCACAATGAGCTTTATTTTTATAAAACAAAATTTTATTGGCAAGTTTAGTTTTATGCGAATAACGTACTTCTAAATCAGACTTAAATAATTTTATGATATAAAATATTAATAATGGTTTGATTGATATTAAGTCACACCAAATAATAATCTTATTTTTTGATAATATTGACTCTCTAATTATGCTGAAAATATTTTCCCCTTAAAATCTTTATATTACACATAGGATACTTAAAAACACTTTTTTTTATAAAACGTTTTGTACCATTCTATAAAAAGTGGAATTCCTTTATCTATTGATACAGAAGGTTGATACCCCAGCTTTTTAAAAGAATAATCAATATCTGCATGACTTTCTGGAACATCACCTGCCTGGATAGGTAACAAGTTTACATTTGCTTTAATTCCTAATTCTTTTTCAATTAAAGCGATCATATCCATTAATTGTTCACTACGGTTATTCCCAAGGTTAAAAATTCCACATCTGTAATTATTACTAATAGCTGATTTTGTACCATTTATAATATCATCAATAAAAGTAAAATCTCGTTTCATATTTCCATTGTTGAATACTGGTATAGGTTTACCTTCAAGGATGTTTTTTGTAAAAATATACATTGCCATATCAGGTCTTCCCCAAGGACCATATACCGTAAAATAGCGTAAGCCAGTTGTATTTAAACCGTATAAGTGTGAATAAGAATTAGCAATGAGTTCATTGGCACGTTTTGTAGCACCGTATAAGGCAATAGGGTTATCTACACGGTCTTTTACACTAAACGGTATTTTCTTATTGCCTCCATATACAGATGAACTGGAAGCATAAATCAATCCTTCCACACCATTATGACGACACAGTTCTATTATATTGAGAAAACCAACCATATTAGAGTTCATGTATGCATAGGGGTTTTCGATGCTGTAGCGGACACCAGCCTGAGCAGCTAGGTTAACCACTTTATTGGGCTTAAAGGATTGGAATGATCGAGTAATTAAATCTTTATCTGCAATATCTACTTTTTCAAATTTGAAGTTTTTGTAAGGTTTTAATTCCTTGAGCCTAGCGAGTTTCAGATTGGGGTCGTAATAATTGTTTAGATTATCTATTCCTAATACTTCATAATCATCATCGAGCAATGATTTACATAAGTGAAAACCAATAAATCCTGCACAGCCTGTAACTAAAATTTTCACTGGATCAAAACTGCAGTGAGTGATACGTAATGGGTATAATCACAATCGCCAATGGTTTATATTTGTATTATTAAAATAATCTTTATTATAAATTGATTTAACATCGATGAAAACACCTTTGCCATTAAAAATTTTCTGCCATTCTTCTTTTTGTATTGATTTATACTGGTCATGAGCTACGGCCAAAATAATAGTATCACACTTATTGATATTATGAGTAGAAACTAAATTTAGATTAAAAATGTTTTTGGTTTCTTTTGCATCTGCATAGGGATCCGTTACACTCACTTCACATCCGAAAGATAAAAGATGATTTACTATATCAGGTACTTTTGTATTGCGAATATCAGGGCAGTTCTCCTTAAATGTTAAACCAAATACAACTACTTTAGATCCAATAATGTTTATCCCAAATTTGGTCATTTCCATAATAGTACAATCTGCTATATATTTCCCCATATTGTCATTAATACGCCGGCCAGCCAGGATTATTTCCGGGTGATAGTCCATTTTTTTTGCTTTATGGGTTAAATAATATGGATCAACACCAATGCAATGTCCACCTACCAAACCAGGAAAAAAGGGTAGAAAATTCCATTTTGTCCCTGCGGCCTGTAAGACTTCTTTGGTGTCTAAATTAAGTTTATTAAAAATCATGGATAATTCATTAATCAAGGCAATATTAACATCCCGCTGTACATTTTCAATAACTTTAGCTGCTTCCGCCACTGCAATGGATGATGCTTTATAGGTTCCAGCAGAAATAATAGTTTTGTAAAGCTCATCAACAAAATCGGCTGTTTGCTCATTAGAACCAGAGGTAACTTTTGTTATGGTAGTCAAACTATGTTTGTTATCGCCGGGATTGATACGTTCCGGGCTGTAACCGCAGAAAAAATCGATATTATATTTTAATTCTGATTCATTTTCCAAAATTGGTACGCAATATTCTTCCGTAGCACTCGGATATACGGTGGATTCATAAATGACAACATCACCTATATTTAAAACTTTCCCAACTGTTAAACTAGCTGAAGCGAGAGGGGACAAATCAGGTTTATTATATTTGTCAACCGGAGTAGGTACTGTAACAATATACACATTGCAATCAGCAATTTCTTTAGATTCTATTGAATAAAATAGTTTGGTAGCTTTTAAAGTTTGTTTAGATACTTCTAATGTTTTGTCAATGCCGTCCTTTAACTGGTTGATACGATCTTCATTTTTATCAAAACCAATTGTGGAGTATTTTTTGCTGAATTCGATAGCCAGGGGGAGGCCGACGTAACCTAAACCGATCACGCCGATTTTGATTTTTTTATTTTTAATTAAAGCGATGGGTTTACTTCTATTTAATTTTGACTTTCTAATGATATCATTAGAAAGTCAAAAGTTATAAGTAATCAGTGAATAATTATGATATGATAGGTATCATAAATAACCAGTAATAAGTCATTATCATTTTTTCTTACGTCCCATATAAACAAATAAACAAAAGGATAATAAAAGTATTAATACATAAATCGTATTTACCAACATGAATTTAGCTGAATACATTCCAAAAAAGACTGGATTTTTAGACTGGTGTGTCAAGTAAAATGGCAGGCCAATGAATAATAGTATACTCACGGTGCCGGAAATACGACGATCCAAAAGTAAATCTTTCCCTTTTTTCTTAACAAAATTCTTAACGCGTCGTTGTTTTTTCCTTTCCTCAACATCAGCATTATTAACAAAAGTTCTAAAAAAAGCTAGGAGAATTCCCAGACCTATTCCCAAAAGTCCTGAGATAAAAACATTTCTTATTAATTGTATATTTGAAGGGCTCAAGGGTACTTGAGGTCTATCCAATATCTGAACAATTGTGGTTTGCTGCACCTCCTCTATTTTTGCCAGTTCAAGTTGCTGCTTGAGCGTTAGGTAAACACCCTTCTGAATTTCTACTTCACGCATCATGTACTCTTGTTCCAGTTGCAAAGCAGGGGACGAAATCTGTCGATTCTGCTCATTAAATGCTTTTAAACGCTGTTCAGATTTTTCAAGATCACCTTGTACTGAGATAATACGGTTATCGATGAAATTAATTTTTTCACTCACATTTTGACTTTTGAAGTAGCGATTGAGTTTTTCTAATTCCAATATAATTACTTCAGCTAGCTCTTTAGCAAAAACGGGTTCGGGTGCAGTAATTTTTATAATACTAAACGAACTCTTAAAATCCTGCTCATATACCAACATTTCACCATAAAGCTCTTTGATCGCTTTAACAATTAGTTCTTCTCGTCCTAGTTTAGTTGGTTCATCACCATGAGTAAGAATACTTAGAAGTGGAAGTTTTTTCTTATATCTGTTTGTATAAAACTCTTTATATATGATTTTTTCAGCGAAAGTACGGCTACGAAGTAGCTCTGGGAAAAGTGTAGGACTTGATAGATCTGCTTGCGATCCAGTGGGAATATTAACACCAAACTGTGAAGCTAAACCCGCAAGTCCACCTAGATTTCCACCTCCTTGATTATCGGGAAGTAAAATGCTCGCAGAACTTTGATATAGAGGTTGCTTGATAAATTGAACGTAAGTAAAAGTGAAAAACACCGTAATAAATGGTAATAGGAAAATCACCTTGAGTTGCTGAGCTAATATAACAAAGATATCATTAAGGGTAATTGCGTTACCACTCTCAAAAATAAATTGTGATTGCTGAGGTAATGATTTATCATCATTAGATGTCATTTGGTTGATTTTAGCAATGACGTGGTAAGGAACTTGATCACGAGATTTCCAGTTCGAAACAGCTTGTGGTGTAGTGCTCAAGATTCGCGCAATGTCCGCAAGGGTAGCCACACCATGCTGTTCCATAAGCTTTTCTAATTCATCGAATTTCATTTATAATCTATTTGTTTAGTTTCCCTTATCTAACTGTTGAGAAAGGACTAGAATGGTTACAGTAGTTGAGATTATTGAAAGCATAGAAGAAGAAAAAGCGGCTACGTCAAAAGGCTCTTTAATTTCTTTTTCATTAACAATAATTGTGGAACCATCCTTTACTGTTGGTGATCGTAAAAATTTTTTTGGCACAACAACACCATTGGCATAAATGACTATAACATCATTATTATTCCCGTTAGTTGTAATACCTCCAGCTGAATTAATATAATATCGTAAAGATTTTCCTTTTTGATATTCTATTAGACCAGGATTGTAGATTTCACCAGAAATATTCACAGTCCCAGTTGTCTCTTTGACTATCACACTATCACCTGGCATTAATGCAATATTTTCATTTTGCCAAGCAACTCTAATCCAATCTTTCTTTTTATTAGATTCTACATTTTTGTCAATAATTTCCAGATTCGATAATGAGAATTCAGCTTCAATATTAGAATCTTTTGTTAGCCCTTCGTCAAAATATTTTTTTGTTCTAAAAATAGAAACACCATCTGGTAAAGCTTTACTTGTTAGACCACCTGCACGGTTTAATAATGAACGCAGTGTTTCTTTATCTGAAATTAATGGATATGATCCAGGGATATTTACTTCTCCTAGGATCTGCACATTTTGCTTTTCAAAAAAATTAAGATTGGCATGGACTACAAATCGATCCAAGTTTTCTAGGGGCAAATTCTCTTTGTTGTCTTCGATAATGGCCTTATTCAAATCTATAGTGATTACTGTTTCATAACGGCTTTCTGGATCCCGCCTTACTAGTTCTCCACTTGCATGATATACAGATTTCCAAAATGTTGTGTCGTTATAACCGCCTCCTAATTGGATTAAATCCTTCAGCTTCATACCCTTATAATAATGGTAGACTCCTGGACTTTTAACCTGCCCGATAATTTCTACTTGACTTAATGTATTAAAAATACTCTTTACTGTTATAGTATCACCATTTTGAACAGGGACCATTTGACTGCTAGCGTAATCAATATAATAATTTTCAGTACTGGATCTTTTAGCATTGCGTTCATTAAGAGGAATAATACGTTCAATCCCAATCAATGAAGAGGCATTCGGTTTAAGCCCGCCAGCATAGCTTATCATCTGCTTAACAGTTTCACCTGATTTAGCTTCGTAAATACCAGTTCTAACTACTAATGAATCAATCGTGATAGAAGATTGCCGCACAGGAACAACAACAACATCCTGATCTCTAAGTTGGATGTTTGCCGGCAAGTCACCTTTCAATAAATAATCATAGAGATCTATATTTTGGGAGATTTTACCATCGCGCTGGATATAAATATTTCTAAGCGTCCCTGTTGTATCAACACCACCAGCTTGAATTAGGCCGGTAATTAAGGTAGAAAAGGGATGAATAGGATAAACCCCAGGATAAGTTACTTCACCAACAAAATTAACGTTAATTGAGCGAAGTTGACCGAGAGATATATCCATATAAGTAGTTGGATTAGGCCCTTTGACTGTAGAATAAACGCGGCCAAATTGGCTATTAAGGTATTGTTCTGCATCCTCAATAGTTTTACCCATAAGATTCATCAACCCAACTTTTTCATCATATATCTTCCCATCTCGAGATATGATGTAGGTTTCTCTTAATTGTGTCCCTCCCCATAATGAGATAACTAACTCATCTCCAGGTCCAAGTAAATAATTTGCTGGCGTAGGAAGGTTTTCCCAAAATGATACTGTGTCACGTCGGGTAAAAAAATCATAACCAAAATGCTTCAAACTCATATCAACTGAATCTTTTTCTTCTCCTAATAATTGATAGGGAGTTATTTTAGCTTGTTTAGGCAACCCAGTTACAGGATCTATTACATTAATTTGCGTTGTTACTTCACCCTGAGACTTTTGAAATTTGTCATATTCTGCCTTCATTTTTTGTAAATCTTGCATAGATTGACTATAAACAGATGAAAATAAGACTAGAAATAAAAAAATATACACATAATATTTATAGTTTGTGTATATCATATTTTCCTCAAACATAATATCGGAATGTGCAAATTAGACAATAATTTAATAAATAATAATTTTCCCCGATTTCGATGGAAAGATCTGATCAAAACAAACCGTTTTAGATTAATTATTGGCACTTTAAATATTGTTGTTATTGACTCTAAGGTACGGCTCCGCCCCGTCAGTCCCATCATATTAAGACTATTATGCAATGTTTATATCTCCAATCTCACCTATCAATTATGTCCGTCTATAGGTTTTGGTTATATTTTGTTATACTCAAGAATGGCCTATAAGAAATTCGGAATTAAGGAAAAAACGCATATCACCTTACGATTTATCCTGCCATAGACACCTATAATATATGCATTTTCTCATTTAACTTCGAATCCTCGTGTTTAATCTTAAAATACACAAATATATAAAAACAAGGCTATTTTTATAAATATTATGTGAATATAATTGTCTATTATTTATTGTGAAAGGAACCCTTTTTTAACTAATTTTATTGCAATGAGGAATTATTAAAATACTATGCAACGTATACTGATTACTGGAGGTTATGGTTTTATCGGCAGTAATTTTGTGCTGAAACAGGTTCAAAAGTCTAATAATAAATATCTTAACCTAGATAAACTTACTTATGCTGGTAACATTGATAACCTTTCTTCTTTAGTCGCTGAAAAAGATTATCATCACGTTATAGGGGATATTTGCGATAGGCAACTTATTATAGAAACTCTCGATCAATTCCAACCGAATACTATAATCCATTTCGCGGCTGAATCTCACGTCGATCGTTCTATCGATGATCCTATGGATTTTATTCAAACCAATATTGTAGGTACCGCTACACTTCTTGACGTAGCCCTTGATTACTGGCAAAAAACAAAAGATAAGGAGAACAAAGAAAATTTCCGCTTTTTGCATGTGAGCACAGATGAAGTATTTGGATCATTAGATAATGACGGATTTTTTACTGAAACCACCCCTTATGATCCTAGTTCACCTTATTCTGCATCAAAAGCCAGTTCAGATCATTTGGTTCGAGCGTGGTATCGCACCTATGGATTGCCCGTTTTAATCACTAATTGCTCTAACAATTATGGACCTTATCAATTCCCAGAAAAATTAATTCCACTCATTATTGCCAATTGTATTGATGAAAAGCCTCTGCCAGTTTATGGTAGTGGACTTAATATTCGTGACTGGCTGTTTGTGGAAGACCATTGTAATGCAATTTATACTGTTCTTCAAAAAGGCAACATTGGAGAAACATATAATATTGGGGGAAATAATGAGATCAAAAACATTGATATTGTGAAATCTATTTGTTCTATATTGGATGAGCTAAGACCCAGAAGCAATGGTGAGCTTTATCAAAACCTGATTACCTATGTTACTGATCGTCCCGGGCATGATTTACGATATGCTATTGATGCATCAAAAATCAAAAATGATTTAGGTTGGAGTCCAAAAGAAACTTTTGAAACAGGGATACAAAAAACAATCAATTGGTATTTAGATAATGAAAATTGGTGGAGACAAATTCAGGATGGGACATACAACCAAGAAAGATTAGGACTAAAGAAGGAAAATTAGAGTAATTACCAAGGATTTATACTGAAATTTATAGACACTTAAAAAATATTATAGATTTTAGTTTATTTTTTGGAAATATTGAATAAACAAAAAAGAAATTTTAGACGTCATTTTGGGGCTAATTAAATCAAATAATTCTATGAGTATAAAAAAATTAGTTCTTCTTAGGCATGGTGAAAGTCAGTGGAATCTAGAAAATCGCTTTACTGGTTGGACCGATATTGACCTAACAAAAAAAGGTGTATTTGAGGCTAAGTCTTCAGGACAATTACTTGAGGATAAAGGGTTTCAATATGATCTAATATATACATCCGTTTTAAAGAGAGCAATTCAGACTATGGATATTTGCCTTAATGAAATGGGGTTAAAGGACATCCCTATTAAGTATGACTGGCGACTGAATGAAAGGCACTATGGAACCCTCCAAGGATTAAATAAAGCAGAAACAGCTAAGAAGTATGGAGAAAATCAGGTTCTTATCTGGCGTCGTAGCTATGATATACCGCCACCGCCATTAACATTAGATGATAAAAGACATCCTCAATTTGATGATAAATACAGTAATGTAGATCCATCTGAATTACCAGCATCAGAATGCCTAAAAGATACAGCAAATCGTTTTCTTCCTTTTTGGCATGAATCTATTGCGCCCAGCATCCAGTCTGGGAAAAGGGTATTAATTGTAGCCCATGGGAATTCCCTTCGAGCGTTGGTAAAATATTTAGATCATATATCTGATGAAAACATCGTGCGAGTCAATATCCCCACAGGCGTTCCGCTAGTTTATGAACTAGATAATCAGTTAAATCCAATAAAACATTTTTACCTTGGGGACAAAAAAGACATTGCCAAAAAAGTTGCTGATGTCGTAGCTCAAGGAAATGCAAAATAATTGCTTCATATTATTCTTTTCAAACCAGAAATTCCGCCCAATACAGGAAATATTATTCGCCTTTCTGTTAATGCCGGTTTCAACCTTCATTTGATAAAACCACTGGGATTTTCAGTAGATGAAAAAAATCTCAGACGGGCAGGAATGGATTATATAAAAAAAACTGACTTTAACGTTTGGGGGAATCTAAATGATTGTTTAAATAAAATTAATTATCAGTCAGTTTATTCTATTTCAACTAAAGGGGAAAAAATATATTCTGATTTAAAATATAAAAAAGACGATGCTTTTATTTTTGGTCCCGAGACCACAGGTTTACCTCAAAAAATTATTGATCAATATGATTCTATAACAATTCCTATGAAATCAGTAGGTCGGAGTATTAACCTGGCCAATGCAGTTTCCATCATTATTTATGAGGCCTGGCGACAAATGGATTTTATCTAATCCAAGAAGCTACCTCTTCCCCGATAGCAATTGCTGATGTTAATCCAGGGGATTCGATTCCAATTAAATTGATCCATCCCGGAAATCCCTTTTCTTGTTCATGGGATATATAAAAATCTGGCATGGGATTCTCATCTATCCATATTTTTGGACGAATACCAGCATAGTCAGGCGATAAATCTTCTTTTTCTAACCCACGAATATATTGACATCCTTCTGAATAGAATTGATCGAGCAGATTTTCTTCCACATCGTAATTTTCTTCTTTTCCATCTACCCAGCGTGCGCTGGGCCCTAACCGCATCATTTGAGTTTCATCGAAACTAAGATGTATTCCCAATGAACCATGCTTCTTATCCGGCAGTGGATATACTAAGCGCTTAAAGGCTCCACGCCATTTGGACGCCAATTTATAATAGCAGCCTTTGGAATATCGCAGACGGGGAAAATCTTTCTTCACCATATGCGCAATCAGATCACTTTCTAATCCAGCAGCGTTAATAACCCATTGGGAGACCACTTTTTCAATTTCACCCTGCGCATTATTAATATCCAACTCATAACTATCGTTTGATTGTCTAACATCTATAACACGGGATTTAAACAAATAATCATGGTCATTTTCTTGGGAAATTTTATAAAATTCCGCCATTAGATCATGAGTGGAAATAATTCCTGTACATCCTATATAAAGGCCAATGTCAGCTTTAATGTTTGGCTCAAGTTTCTTGATCTCTTTTTTATCAATAATCTGCATTTCAGGAACATCGTTTTCCTGCCCGTTTGTGTATAGCTTATTTAGTTCTTCTGATTGATGATGCCTACCCACAACCAGTTTTCCACAGCGGTTATACCAAATATCATTTTTTTCACAAAAATCATAAACCATATCTCTGCCCCGAGTACAATATTTGGCTTTGAGTGAACCTGGCTTATAATAAATACCAGAATGAATCACCTCACTGTTTCTGCTAGAGATACCACGACCAAAGGATACCTCTTTTTCTATTACCAATACCGATTTATTTGTGGTTTCTCCGATGGAACGTGCAATTGCCAAACCCACGATACCAGCACCAATGATAACAACATCAAACATATATTTTAATCCGATAGTTCTTTAAGCAGTTCACCCGTAATAATTCCGGTGTTATGACCATCTTTCCAGAACGGACGCAGACCAT
>Ga0315338_1000594_pt1 | contig 74595 bp, 54 predicted proteins | sample ASW8metaG_FD_204518 | JGI IMG/M metagenome (GOLD analysis project Ga0315338, IMG submission 204518) | Ammonia-oxidizing marine archaeal communities from Monterey Bay, California, United States - ASW #8 | ecosystem: Environmental > Aquatic > Marine > Coastal | place: USA: California | collected...
TGAAGTCTTCATTGCGTTCCATGAGGCGCAGCATGGTGGCGAAGGTGCGTGTGCACTTGCGTTTGGTTTCATCGAGCGTCCAGAGCCAAGCGGTGTCGATGTGGGCGTGACCGATGGCGGTACAGTTCGTCGCCGATGGCGAGCCGTCAGCAATCGCGGCGTCAAGGATGGCCATTGCGTCTACTGCGCCTGCTGCGGGCCTCGCATGGTCGATGGCGTTGGTAGTTTCATGCAGCGCATCCGCGATGCCTTGGGCCAGGCCGCCACCCGAAGGAAGCGCCTGCAGAAATTGCCTCGCGAAGTCATAGCGGCTCGTGAGTTGGTGCATGATCGGATCGACGCGCACTAGTTCGGCGTAGTCCAGCCTGCCCGGGTTCGATTCGCGCCATCTGGCCTGCACTTCCTCCTCGTCCCACCAGAACGTGCTGATGCCGAGGGGGAGATTGCACGCTGCTTCGATCAACATGTCGGCCGGCTGGACATCGCCCGGGAGGATGACAAGATCATGGTTGGCGTCGAGGCCGTGGTAGGGCGCACCCTTCAGCCGTAGCAGCGCCTCGGTGCCGCTGGAAAAACGCAGGGCAAGTTCGCCCGCTCCGTCCGCCAACTCTCCGCTGAGCCGGAACCACGCCGTGGACCACACCGGCCCCCACCGCCAGCCGATCGGCACCTGCGTGGAGGCTTCGCCGGCCGCCCGCGCCGCGGTGACGCGGTCCGGTGTCTGCCACACCGACACGTCAAGCGGGCTTCGAGCGGTGTACACAGCGGGCGCAAGCACCTCCATCTGGAAGTTCTTGAAGCAAACATCGTCGTATTCATGCCTGTGCACGCCGCCACGGTAGCGTCTCGTAGGATGCTGCTCATGGCGGACGTATACGTCGCAGACGGGGCAGACACCTTGATCAGGCTCAAGGCTGTGCCGGGGGCGAGTCGTGATGCGGTGGCCGGGCTGCTCGGCGATCGTCTCAAGGTCCGGATCAGTGCGGCTCCGGAAGGCGGGAAGGCCAACATCGCGATCTGCCGGCTGCTGGCCAAGACGCTGGCGTGCCCAGTGACCATCGAGTCCGGGCATGGCAGCCCGCTCAAAAAGGCGCGGGCAGTAGGTCTCGGGCCAGATCAGGTGGCGGAAGCGTTGCGGGGCTGAGTACCACCCATTGCGTCATCCCGCCGCCCCCGGACGATTGCGACGACTGCGATGAAGGCGAACAACAAGAGGCTGCCGATCGCTGTGATACGCAGTTGGGTGCCGATCGTGGACCAGGTCGTCGCGGCCGCGGCGGGCACAGCGAACGTCAAGAGGAACAGCGTTCCGCTGAAGGAGAGTCGGCCGACGAAACTTTGCAGCGAGAGATAGGTGGCGCGGAGTCTCGTGGGAACGGCGCCCGTGACCGCGGCATTGAGCGGCGGCGTCATGAGGGCTCGCGGGCAGGATCGCAGCAGAAGAAATACGACGATCACTGGGCTGAGCCAGAGCGACATCAGCCCGATCGTCACGACCTGCAGTCCCATTGCGATCAGTAGCACGCCCCAGAGGCCCACGCGATTTCGGATGCGGATGCTGCGGGCGCCGATGAGCGACGCGAGCCAGAAGGTGATGGCAACATGCAGGCCGGTCACCAGCGGCGTGGAGGCAGCGGCCAGGCCGTCTTGGCCGAGAGATGCCTCGATGTATGGCTGAAAGTACTCGTATGGCAGGTGATTCAGTACGAGCATCATCGCGGCGAACACGAACAGCAGCAGCAAGGCAGGCGACTTCCACTGGGCAAGACAGGCACCGGCTTGGCTCAGGATGTTGGCGCGAGTGCGGGCTTCGGCGCCAGCAGAGGGTTCTCGCATGCGGGCGATTATGACGATCATCGCAATGGCCACGATGAACGAACACGCGTAGGGCAGTCGCAAATCAATGGCGGCCACACCACCACCGATGAGGGCTGCGGCGGCAGCGCCGAGGAAGCGGCGTTTGGAGGCGCGTGCCTCGCGGTCAGCAAACTCGCTGGCGCGGCCGCAGGCGGCGAGCGCATCGTGGTGCAGCGCCGTATCGGTGCCGCTTCGGAACGCATGTCCTGCCGCGCGGAACCCCTGCCCGACAGCGAAGAAGACAAACAGGGGCGACCCAAGCGTGTCCCCCACCATCACCCATGGCCCGATGAAGAGCATCAGGTGGCTCACCGCCATGAGCACCGCGCCGGCCAACAAGGTGGGCCGCCGTCCAATCCGGTCGGCCAGCCACCCGCTCGGCACCTCGATCGTCACGACCGACAGAAAGTACAACGCCTCCAGCGACAACACCGCATCGAGCGGCATATACGCCGCGAAGTACAGGAAGAACACCGGTACCCAGAACGAGGCCTCGGTGAGGGTGGCGTACCACTGGTACAGATCTGCGGTGCGGCGGTCTGGGTTCACGGCTTGTGCACGATACCCGCCGGTTGCTGTTCACCACGCTCCCGGGCGACATGACGACCGAGATCCGTATGGCCACACGACGAGATGTCCCGGAAATGGTGGCCATTTCCAATTCCTATGTCGATGCCACACACATCAACTTCGCCGTCGAACCGGAGTCGATCGAAGCCTAGATTTCGGAGTGGGACGCCAACATGCTTCGCTTTCCGGCTTTCACCGCGCCGAACTGTACGCCTCTCTACTTCCGGCGCTGAAACAAGCCGGGTTCCGCTCGGCCATGGCCAGCATCGCACTGCCCAACGAAGCAAGCATTGCGCTGCATGAGTCCTGCGGCTTCAGGCCTGTTGGCATCTTCCGCGAGGTGGGGCGAAAGTTTGACCAGTGGTGGGACGTCGGATACTGGCAGCGGGTGTTTGCAGCGTGAGCGGGTCAATCCTCTGCAAACAACATCTTCCATCCGCGGCGGCAGTCCTCGACCACGAGGTACAGGGCAGGTACCAGGAGCAGGATGATGAAGGTCGCGAAGAGGACGCCGAATCCGATGGAGATGGCCATCGGGACAAGGAAGCGAGCCTGCATGCTCGATTCGAAGATCATGGGAGCGAGGCCGAAGAAGGTGGTCACGCTGGTGAGGAGAATCGGACGGAAGCGGCGGATGCCGGCGGTGCACACCGCCTCCAGCACTGATTGATCCGGGTTCTTGTCGCGGTGCATATTGGCGGTCACAACGAGGACCAATGAGTCGTTGACGACCACGCCGCTGAGCGCAATGATGCCGAACATGCTGATGATGCTCAGGCCGTAGCCCAGCAGGATGTGTCCGATGATCGCGCCGATGATTCCGAACGGAATCGCGGCCATGACGACCAGCGGCTGCGCATAGGACTTGAACGGGATTGCCAGCAGCCCAAAGATGCCAAGCATGGCCATCATGTAGCCGACGCCGAGTTGACTGAATGTGTCTCGCTGATCGCGCTGCTCACCCTCGAAGGACCAGGACAGCCCCGGGAACTTCGCGGTGAGCACATTGGGAAGCCGCGCCTCCAGATCGGCCGCCACTTGATTGGCAGTGCCCCTCGCCTCATCGATATCGGCAGTCACTGAGATGACCCGACGACCCTCGCGGCGGCTGATGGCGGTATAGGCCCGGCCGGGCGTAATCTCGACTGCCTCGCCAAATGGCACTTCGCCGCCGGCCGGAGTGCGAAGCATCAGATGCTCAATGGTGTCCAGTGTCCGACGCTCGGACTCAGGCAGCCGCACCATGATGCGAACCTCGTTGCGGCCCCGCTGCTGCCGAATTGCCTCGGCACCGTAGAACGCGTGCCGGACCTGCCGCGCAACACCAGCGGCCGTGAGACCGTAGGCCTTGGCCTCCGGTGTCAGCCTGAAGTCGAGCTGCGTCTTGCCGGTGGCGACACCGCTGTCGATGTTCTTGGCGCCTTGGTAGCCGGCAACCAACTTGGCAACCTCGGCGGCCGCCGCGTCGAGCGTGTCGCGATCGGAATGGGTCAGTTGAATTTCCAGCGCAGATTCAGCTGAGCCAATCCGGGCATCCAGCACGAATGACTCAACACCTGCAATATGGCCGACTTCTTCGCGCCACCGGTCGGCAAATTGTTTGCCCGTGATGCTGCTGCCCGCCTCGACTTCCAGCATCGCCGACACCACGGATGTTCCGCCCCCGCTGCCCCCATCACCGTGAGGCCCAAAGGCACTGAGCGCCGCGCCGATCGTTGAGATGTGACCTGGAATCGAAGCGTCCTCACCCAGATCGGCAATCACGCGATCGGCGGCCTCCACCAGGTGCGCCCGTACACGCTCGGCTTCGACCCGTGGCACACCGACCGGAAGCCGCATCCTCGCCGTCACGACGCCGGCATCAATGTCTGGCATGAACGTAAAGCCGATATGGCCGCCGCCGACATATCCAACTGCCGTTCCCAACAGGGCCAGTCCAATCGCAATCGTCGTCATGCGGTGCCTCGCAGCCGCGTAGACGGCCGGCCGGTACAGCCGCTGAATACACCAGTGCAGCCCCTTCCCGAAGAGGTTGGATGGATACGACAACAGACGCCAGAACGCCGTGTCCGCACCTTCATGGGCGAGATGCGCCGGCAGCACGAAGATCGATTCAACCAGCGACACAAAGAACACGGCAATCGTCACTGCCGGAATCTGCATGAACAACTTTCCCTCGCCACCGGGCACGAAGAACATCGGCAAGAAGGCAACCATGTTGGTGGTCACTGCGAAGAAGACGGGGCCAGAAATCTCACGCGTGCCCATGATGGCTGCGTCGAGCGTGCTCATGCCCTCCTGCCGCTTCTCGTAGATGTTCTCACCGACCACCACCGCGTCGTCCACGATGATTCCGAGCGTGACGAGAAAGGCGAAGAGCGAGATCATGTTGATCGATGCACCGCTCAACGGAAGGAAGAGGAATGACCCGAGAATCGAGATCGGAATGCCAAGCATCACCCAGAAGGCAAGTCGCGGCTCAAGGAAGAGTCCGAGCATCAGCAGAACAAGAACCAGTCCGACGAAGGCATTGCGAAGCAGCAGGTCGATGCGTTCCTGATAGATCTCCGAGTCATCATTCCAGATTCCGATGTGCATGCCGGGAGGCAATTGCTCTTGATAGGTGGCAAGCCAGTCCCGGGTCGCCTTCGAAACCGAAATCGGTGTCTCGTCGCCAACACGAAAGACCTCGACCAGGGCCGCTGGTTTACCGTCGACCCAGGCCGCAAGGTCGATGTCGCGAAATCCTTCGCGGACACCGGCGACCTGCCCGAGCGTGAGCGTCGTGCCATCGGCCCGAGTGATCAGCGGCAACTGCTCGAACTCGCTGGCGTAGTCGCGGCGTTCGGTCGTCCGCAGCAGCACTTCGCCACCTTCGGTGCGAATCGATCCCGCGGGAAGTTCGGTGGCCCCCTGTTGGATGGTTCTGGCCACCCCATCGAGCGTCAATCCATAGGCTCGCAGCCGCTCGTCTGGTATCTCGATCGCGATTTCGAGCGGTCGAATGAACTTCAGTTCTACTTGTGTAATGCCAGGCTCTGCGAGCAACGCATCTCGCATGTGTTCGGCGCGATCGCGAATGACCTGCTCGTCAAAGTCACCAGCGACAGCCAGTGACACAACGCGATTGCGGGTCGAGATGAGTTGAATGCGCGGCCGCTCGGCATCGACCGGGAAGGACACAATGCCATCGACGGCGCCTTGGACGTCCTGCTGAGCCCGGGCGTGTTCGGCGCCGAGCAGCAATTCCACGATGACCGATCCAAAACCCTCACCGGAGGTGCTCGTCACGCGTTTGACGCCGTCGAGGCCGCTGACAGCGTCCTCGATGGCAAGCACAATGCCCTGCTCTACTTCCTCTGGACTGGCGCCCGGGTACGCAACGGAAACAGACACCAAGTCGATGGTGAATTCAGGAAATACCTCCTGCTTGACACGCCCGCCGATCACGATGCCGCCCACGACGAACAGGATCATCAACAGATTGGCAGCGACCGGATTTCGCGCCATCCAAGCGATAGCGCCTGTTCGCTGAGATGGAAGCGGACGCGGTGTTCTCATTCAATGCCCTCGCGCCGGATCAACATGCCCGGAGCGACCGATGGGATCGGACTTGAGATGACCGCCTCACCCGGTGCCAGTTCGAGTCGTGCCAAGACCATGCTGGCATCGCCCCCAACGACTTCGATGTCTCGAAACTTCAGTCGATTGTCCTGACCCGCCACCCACACGCGATCGCCCTCCCGAACAACGCTTCGCGGCAATTCTCGAACGCCACTCGCCACCGGCCCCTCGAGACGGACCTGCACATAGGACTGGAGCAGCAAGGGCACGGCCCGCGACTTCGCTTGCGCGAGCGGATGCGGCACGCTGATCAATACCCGAGCGAGCCTGCCAACAGAGTCAACGCTTCCGGTCAGTCCGGCCACCAGCCCGTCGTAGTCGACCGTGGTTCCGCCGCCTGTGGAAAGCGACACGACCGCCGGCCGCGCTGGCTCCGCGCCGATTGCCAGAGTCGCCACATCCTCAAGCGGCACGCCGATCTCAACCCAGTACTCGTCGGTGCCGATCAGCGTGCCCAACGCCGTACTTGATGACACGATTTGACCGACTTCGGCCGATTCGGATGTGACCATGGCATTGAAGGACGCCCGCAGGACCGTGCGATCCAGCGAAAGCTTCGCCTGTTCAACTCGGCTCATGGCAGACTGCAATGCAGCTTGTTTTTCGGCCAGGTGCGGGGCTCGAAGCGCCATGCGGCTACCGGCTTCTTCGCCTTCGATCTCGTCTCCAAGCAGTTCCCAGTCCCGCTTGGCAACCCGGCCACGACCTTCTTCCAGTTCGAGATTGAAGCGTGCCGTCTCAAGCGTCGATTCGGCCTGCTGCAGCGCGTACTCGTAGTCGCGACGATCAATTCGCGCCAGTTCGTCGCCCGCCTTGAACACGCCGCCGGGTACAAACCCCGCGGCCACTTCGGTCAGCTTTCCGCTGACTGCCGGTCGCAGCGCGAGGGTTCGCGACGGCATCACCGTGCCCCATGCAGTGACGTCGAGGGTCGCATCTGTGGGCGGCGTCGGCACGACCCGCACGGTCGCGGCAACCTCTGGAACTGTCGTCAACTCAGGCGTTGGAGTGCTGCTGAACAACCTCCAGCCAGCAAAGAGACCCACGGCCAGAATGAGCGGTGGCACAATGAGGCGGACCAACATCGCCACGGGACGCAGAACGCGAACGGCAGGGCTCATAGTTCTTCCTCCTGAAGCGATGAAATGGCGGCCTGCTGCTCGAGTTCGACATCGACTCGCGGCGGGGCCAGTTCATGCATCCACGTGCCACCGAGCGCTCGATAGAGCGTTGCTCGATAGGCCAGCAATTGTTTGTGGGCGGTCACCTGCTGACGCTGCAGTGATTGCTGCGTCTGGACCGCTGAAATGACATCGAGGTATTCGGCAACCCCGTCGGTGTAGCTCGTGCGGGCGGCCTGTAGTTGCCGAGCGGCGAGGTCGAGTTGGAGCGCGATTTCGGCGAGCAGATCGATCTGATTGCGTTCACGATCGAGCGCATCCTCGACCTCCTGCAGGGCAGAGAGGAAGGCCTGCGAGAATGCGTCGATTCGTTCCTGCACGATGGCGCGTCGACGGACGACTTCAGCGCCGCGGCGGTCGTTGTCAAAGAGCGGCTGCAAGAACGACCCGGCGATCGTATTCATACCGGAGTTGAACGGGCTTGCGAAGCTGTTCGAACTGAAGTCGTAGCTCAATGAGAGCGAAATCGTTGGAAGCATGTTCGCAACGGCAGCAGCGACTTCACGGTCTGCGGCGGCCAGTCGGTCGCGTGCTGCTCGCAGATCAGGGCGGGCTTCCAGAAGTTCCGCAGGCGTCCCAAGGATCGGAAGCGGCGGCAGATCCGGCAAGGTCGCATCGACACTCGCCGCATCAGACACTTCCGGGGGGCGTCCTTGCAGCACGAACATCGCGTTGAAACTGGTTTCAAGCAGAGAACGCGCCGTCGGAAGCTGCGCCCGGACCCCTTCGAGTTGCTGCCGCTGCTGGTAGACCTGCAGGGCGTCGGCGAGACCATTGGAATAGCGGTATTCGACCGTCTCAAGCAACTTCTCGCTGATGTCGATCTGATCCTCGATGACGGCGATGAGATTGGCCTGCGCTCGGATGGTGAACCACGTGTCGGTGACCGTGCCGCTGAGCACAAGCGCTGTCTGTTCGACATCCTGCCGCGAGGCGTGTGCGACCAGCACGGCGGCCTCGGCGCGGTTGGCGATCTTCCGCCAGAGATCCACTTCCCAAGACAGGCCAAACCCGACCACCCAACTGCTGCTATAGGCGATACCCGTTCCAGAGTCGCCACGCGTACGCGCGGCGTTGCTGGTGAGGTTGATCTCAGGAAGCAGCGGGGCGCCGGCGATACGGGCCTGCGCAGCAGCCTGCGCCAGGCGTGCCCACGACTGCCGCAGATCGAGATTCGCCGCAATGGCGGCATCGACCTGGCTGTTGAGAGCTTCGTCATTGAAGGCTCGCCACCAGTGCTGGGGCGCCTCAACATCACCACCCTCGGCCGAAAACGAGGCTGGGGGTGGAATGTCCGGCTGGCTGCGTGTGGGAATCTTGACCGGGCTGCAAGATGCGAGCGCAAGAGTGCCGAGGATGACGAGTGCGGCGCGTCTCATGTGGCCGCGTCCTCATTGGCCGGATCAAATGATCGAAGAGCCCACTTCGTGATGTGTAAGGCGATCTCGTCGGCATGCTCACTGCCAAAGTGTGGCGGATCGAGCCGCTCCAGCATGGCGCGGCCTGTGTGGAAGACTAAGCACTGCCCGACAATTGCAATGCAGTGCAGTTTGAGCACGCGATCCTCGAGGATCCTCCCGGACGCTGCGTCGACAAGCCCGCCAAGTTCGCTGAAGACCGGCTGCACCGCGCCCTTTGCCAGATCGTCCAGCGCCGCGGTGGGCTCGGCCATTTCGCGGGCCATCAGCCTGCCGACATCGGTTCCGCCTGAGTGCAGCAGCCTTCGGACGTACCAGCCGATCCAACGGGCAAGCTGCTCGGCTGGCTCATCGGGTGCCTCGGCGAGCGTGGGCATGGGCTCGCCAGTGCCAGCAGTGCGATAGGCATGCTGCAGCACCTCGGCGTACAGCGAGGCCTTGTCCTGGAAGTGGTAGTTGACCGCGGCGACGTTGGCCCCGGCTCGCTCACAGATCTCACGAACCGTCCCCCCTTGGTACCCGTGCTCGCCAAAGACGGCCATCGCTGCGTTCAGAATGTCGGCCCTGGTGCTCATCGCCTTGGCTCCGCGGTATGGATACAAACATCCGTTTCAAACAGTCGTTTGATTACTGTAGTTGGAAATTGAGCCTGCCGCAATTGCTTATTGAGGCATTTAGGGGGCCTGTGGGGCATTGGGTGGGTGTCCGCGTTCACCGAGGGGGATCCACCGGCAATTGGCTCGGAGTACACGGGAGCCAAAGAGCAAGGAGCCAGCGGACGCCGAGGTCACGGACCGAGGCGGTTCCCGACGCCTTCCAGCGGCCGCACGTCCACGCCGTGTTCATCCACCCGGACAAGCGAGCAATCCGGCACCTCATGCCAAGCGAATTTCTCGGCGTCGAGCGGTTCAGACACGACGACGGTGGCCTGCTCGTCCAGTTGGGTGCAACTGCCATCGCAGTTGCGAATACTCAATCCGCGCCCCCAATAGAGGCTCGGCGCTGCAGCGCCGACCGCGAAGCGGGCGCACCACAGGCCGTCTCCCCCACTGGTCGCGATGGACATCATGAAGGGATCATCCACGCCCGCGTCGTCGCGAAGTTCGAGAATGGTGTTAATCATGCCTGTGATGCCGGCCGCTGGGTCCTCACGCAGGCCGTGGGTCAACGCCAACGCAAACATCGTCTCTGAGTCAGTCTGCCCCTCCCGGCCGCCGAACCAGGGGTCGACGATCCTGGCATCGAGCTGCCGCCGCATGCCGCCGAATCCGCCGACATCCCCATTGTGCTGAAACAGCCAGTCGCCCATCAGAAATGGGTGGGTATTGGTCCGAGACACGACGCCCTGCGTGACCGCGCGAACGTGGGCAAGAAACAGGCCGCTCCGCACGTGCCGCGCAAGGCTCTTGACGTTCTGGTCATTCCACGCGGCGCGGGTTTCGCGGTATTGGCCGGGGTCCGGGTCGTCCTTGTACCAGCCGATGCCAACACCGTCGCCGTTGACGACCCATGTGCTTTGCATGGCATGTTTCGATTGGACCAAGAGTGAGTGCTCTGGATCATGCAGCAACGCGCTCAGTCGGATGTCCGGTCCGTGATAGGCCAGCCAGCGGCACATGTCAATCGCTCACCTATTTGGAACAGACTCGGGACTTCTGGCAGGGAATCGTCACAAGCCAAGCCTACCGGTGGAAGTAGATTGACGCGAACCCGCGACGGGTCATCCCGCAGATTCTTCGACGACGTCGCAGAACTTGTTGCATAGGACTGCCTTGCTGAATTCCTGGCGTACAGCTTCCTGAGCTCTCAGGCCCATGGCACGCAACTCCTCGGGCGGAGCGGCTCGAATGGTTCGCAGAATCTGCAGCAGGCCATCGAGATCGCCATTGGGGATATGCCAGCCGACGTTGTGGGCCTGGAGGATCTCGGAAGCATGACATGGGTCGGGGCCGATCAACAGGATCGGCCTGCCCACTGCCATCGCCCCGTAGATCTTGCAGGGGTGCACCACGCCCACCATGTCATCGCCCACCATGACCAAGTGCACATCGGCGGCGCCCAGCGAGTAGGGCAGCGTCTCCATGGGTTGATATGGCAATGAATGAATCGACGGTGGCGACTTGGCGGCAATGAGCTCGTCGACTTCTGCCTTTCCAAGCCCCCCCCCAATGAAGAAGAAATGCAAGTCGCCATCATCCTGCATCTTCATCGCAGCCTGAAGCACCGTTGTGAGCGGAGTCGTGATGGCGTGATTGCCCGAGTACATGATGACGAAACCGCCTTCAGGAACATGTTCGGAACGCCACGCGTTGTCCTCATGGGCAATTGAATCGTCCGCATCAGTGTGGGGCCATGGGGGCATCACAGCGGCCTTCGATGAGATGTCTCGCTTCTTCGCCAGCGCGGCTTCCATGAATCGATCCAATACAACGACCCGTTTGGAGCGGCCCAGAATCCGACGATTCAACCAGTTCATACCGCGCACAGCGAGCGACCCGTCACGCACCTTCCCCAGTTTGATGACCTGATCCGGATTGATGTCCATCACCCAGTAGCAGATCGGCGCTCGGCGGATCCACGAAATCACAAGCGCCGCCGCTGGGCACATTGGCGGCGATGTGCTGACCATGATGGCCGTGAGCCGCCTTGTGAACAACCCTCGCACAATCTCCTGCACCATCAAGAGCAACCCTGCGACGACACGGCGAAGAATGGTCGACTTTCCAAATGAGCTCAGAGGCAAGCGGCGAATCTCAACGCCGTCACGAGTCTCACGTCGCGCGTACTTTCGCGTTGGGTCGTCATACCCGCGCCTCGCCGCGTACACGACGACGCGGTGCCTCCGCTTGACAAGTTCGGCGGCAGCGTCATGCAGATGCTGACCGACGCTGGCCGGATCGGGCACATACACCTGCGTCAGCAGGAGAATCGTGCCGCGTTTCGCGGGAGGTTGGTTCATGACGTCTACGCCCAGATATTCATCATGCGTTGGTCTTGGAACCGTACTTGGCGAGGTACTCGGCCTCGATCCATTTGTAGGTCAGTTCCATGCCGTCGCGCAACTTGATGCCGGGTGCCCACCCGAGGCGGTCCTGAATCATGGTGTTGTCGCTGTTGCGGCCATTGACGCCCTTGGGCGCGTCAAGATTGTGCGTTCGCTCAAGCTTGATGCCAGCAATGTCCTCGACCATGTCGACCAGGCCGTTGATGGTGGTCAACTCATCACTGCCGAGGTTGATCGGCTCGATGATGTCACTGTTGGTGATCCCCTGAATGCCCTCGAGGCAGTCATCGATGTACATGAACGATCGGGTCTGGTGACCGTCGCCCCAGATCTCGATGGTGTGATTACCTGTGTGCTTGGCGTGAATGACCTTTCGGCAGATGGCTGCTGGCGCCTTCTCGCGGCCGCCTTCCCACGTGCCCTCTGGTCCGTACACGTTGTGGAATCTGGCGACGCGGCAATACATGCCGAAGTCCTCGCGGAAGTGGCGGCACATCCGCTCTGAGAAGAGTTTCTCCCAACCGTAGCCGTCTTCGGGCATCGCTGGGTAGGCGTCCTCTTCCTTGAGCGGAATGACATCCTCGCTGGTCTGCTTGTCGGCGTTGTACACGCACGCGGAGGAACTGTAGAAGTACTTGTCGCTCCCACAATCCCGGGCGGCCAGCGTCATGTGTACATTGATAAGCACCGAGAGCATGCACAGGGCCTTGTTGTTCTCGATGAAGCCCATGCCACCCATGTCGGCGGCCAACTGATAGACCTCCTGCATGCCGTCGCAGGCGGCGTAGCAGGCCTCTTTGCCCTGCAGATCGGCAATCACGTTTTCCGCATCATCGTGCACCTGATACCACTCGTCGGTGGGCTTGATGTCGACGCAGCGAACCGAGTGGCCCTGTTCGAGGAATTCCTTGACGAGATGGCCGCCGATGAAGCCACCGCCGCCAGCAACGAGAATGGTCTTTTGGGACATGGGAACGGGATTTCCTGAGTTGGAGAGCTGTGTCAGAACAGGCACACGCCAGATCTTTCAGATCGGCCTTCCCCGCCGACAATCTGAGCAGCAAGCGGCAGATCGGTCAGAATAGCAGGACATCAAACAGCGGGCGTTTTTTCGCTTCCAACCGGGCGGCAGCAACCGCCGATCACTTTATCTTGTTTATTGACAAGTGGTTACAAAATTGGCGCCATTGTAACCCGTTGTGTCACAACGACATAAAGTGACCGGCGGTTGGTCTCGTGCTTTCGGGGCGGTCAAGGGGGGGTGGGGGCCAAGTAATCCGCGTAGTGCTTCCATCGGCCGACCGCGTTTTGGTGCATGGGCTGCCGGACCTGCTCGGCCGAGGGCGTCATGACGGCTCGAGCGGACTCGTGGAATCTGAGGGTCGCCTGGTCGGGCGGCATGTCCAAAAAGTCGAGCAATCGACTTGTTTCCTTGGCTTGCTCAGCTGTGAGCGACTCGTAGGAGAGTTCGAGATGCCGCTCCGGCATGAGTGCAAGCCAGTGCGCGCCAAGGCGGTCATGCATGCGTCGCACACGCGCGATGTCATCGAGTCTCCAAGCCCACGGCTTCAGGATGGTGTGCAGGTAGATCGAGAGTTGATTGTCTGCTGCGTCTCGATGAAGCCAGACAAACCGAGCATTGGGCAGAAGTATGGAGAGGAATCCCACCAACCGGTCCAGGCCAAGCGCCTTATTGACGATGCGATCGCCAGAGACGGACGCGCTGCCAAACATGTCGAGATACCGCTTGGCGAGTCCGTCGAGTTGGTCCATGGTGGCGCGAGTGAGCGCCCCCGGCAGTGGCTGGCCAAGCAGCACACTGAGATCCTCGGCAAGAATGAACGGATCCTGTCGCTCTCCGACTCCGCCCCCCTGCGGGTGACTGGCGATGATCTGCTCGAGCATCGATGTGCCGCTGCGCGGCATTCCGATCACAAAAACCGGACGATCGCTGGTTTCGCGTGAGTGGGAAAGCCCCTGCATCGTCTCCGCTGTGAAAAACTGGATGAGTTCGTTTGTCTCCCGCTCGAATTCCTCGGCATCAAAGGGCTGGCTTCCAGCATCATTGGCTGTCTGAGCGGCATGAAAGGCATCGTCATAGCGGCCCGCACGATCCAAGAGCCGTGCCAGCGTCAACCCAGCTGAAGCACGAGTGGGTGCATTCAGGTCTGCGCGAGCGAGCAACGCCTCCGACCGTGCAATCGCCTCGCCGACGGCCCCAGTCCGGCGGAGGAGATCGATTTCGAAGCCAACGATTCGGGGCGAGTGGCCCTCGACCGAAATGAGTTCATCAAGAATCGGCCGGATCTGCTCTGCCGTGCCGTGCCGCTGCAGACACATCACCCGCAGGCCGTTGAGGTTGTGCCGCAGCGGCGTGCCCACTGCTGCTTCCGTCGCTGCAATTGCGTCCAAAGCATCATCAAGTCGGCCCAGCGAATACAACGCGTGAATCCGCCCAAACACAAGTTGTGGAATGCCGGGGTCTTGAGCCAGCACGCGGTCAAGCGCCTCCAAGGCTCCGGCAGGGTCTTGCCTAGCACCCGAGACTTGGGCGCGGAGGACATCGATCTGTTGATCCGTCCCGCCAGTCGCCGCGGCCTGGTCCAGGCACGCGGCTGCGGCGGCCAATTGGCCCGTGTGCATGAGCTGCTGCGTTTTCTGAAGCAAAGCGGCGAGGTCGGATGGCGTAGACACGTCACACTCCGTTTGAGGTATCACAGAGCGTACTGCAACAGCCCGCATAACCCAAAGCCGAGCCCGATGCGACTGTGGTTCCAACGGGCCATTCGATGACCCAACGGTCACGATCAAGATCACCATTTGGCCCATCAGGTGTTCAGGGTGCAGTCGTACCGGGCCGATAGACTCCCTCAGATGCAGCCGGACCCCCAGCACGAGCCCGAACTACCGCCGGGCGAGGATGCCGAGCGAACTCGGGAGATGATGCGGGGCATGCAACTGGCGACTTCCGATGCAGACCAGATCGAGGCCTTCCCGCCATCACCAGCGGATTGATTCCCCACCGTGAGATTGCGTACAGTGCCCGCTCGCCAATGACCACCAACAAGCCCGAATCAAGCCACGGCCCACAACCGTCACCTCGCGTCGTGCTGGTCGTTTCGAACGGCCCCTTGCTCACACATCGCTGCGCCCTCCTTGCCACGAGACCGACCGTCCACGCGTCCATCCGCATTCCACCGCTGCCACTGCCTGCCCTGGCCATGACCGCCGCCACGGGTGTCAGTCCCTTGAGTCACGGCATCGTGACCGGGACGACCATTGATCCAGATGATCTCAGCCTTCGAGATCCCATTGCTGCGGATCGCCGGTTTTCTGCCTTCTGGACGGATGCCGCAGGTGCTGGCATTCGCACGTTGACGATCGACTGGCCCGCAACCGAAGGCGATCCAGACCTCCCCGACTCCATTTCGCCGCAACGACTCACACAGTTGATTGCTGCCAAAACGGATCTAGAGGGTGCGCCAACCGGCATCTCGCCCCGATGCGAATTGGTACTGCAAGAAGCCCATGCTGCACTCTCGGCTGATACGCCCCCGGAGGCCCTCGCCCTTGTGCTCCGTCAACCGAAAGTGAATCACGAGAGCCTGGTGGCGTCAGCGACGCTCGCGGAGCAGATCGAAGCACTCATTGCCGCCATCCCAAGCGATACCGTGGTACTGCTCGTGCACCTCGATACAGAAGCACATCGTGAGGGCGAAGGATCGTCGCTCTTCCCATACGCCCTCACTGTGATCGGTGGCCCCGCGCCTACGAATGCACACAACGAGCCAATCATGCTTGGATCAGTAGGCGGCACGATGAGGCGACTGCTGGGCACTTCCTGCCCGAAAGGCGTCATCGCGACCAACTGGCCGTTCCTGCCGCTGCCGCCATTGAGCGGGCCGGATGCGCGCGGATGGCCTTGGACCGCCAAAGTGGATACGACCGATTGGGATGACGTCGTTCGCCGGGTCGTTGAGTGCCGAGCTGGCCATTCTGATGGTGATGACCCGGCCACCTCCGCGTTGCTCAAGCGGTTCTCGAGCCTGAGTGCGGTAGCGCTCTCTCGATATCACTGGGCCGAACTGAAACAACTCGCCGGGTGGCTCATCTCACTGCAGGGCCGAGCGTTGCATCACTGGTGGCACATCTACGCGCTGGACCGCTTGGGTGAACAAGATCTGCTCCGAGAGGCCATCGCCGTACTGTCCAAGCAGTATCCAAATCAAACCATTACCAGCCTGGCCGAGTGCTTGACACTGGTCAGGACCACGCCTGAGAAGGCTGAAGCACAGCTTCTGGCGATTGAGCAAGCGGGACTCTCAATTGACTCGGCGCTTGGAACCTTCGGTCGACTGTGCTTGAATGCCAACCTCCTCGAGGCCGGCGAACGCGCCATTGGCAAGGCCATTGCCCGCGGGGTCGAGACGCGAATGGACCGCGCCACCCTGGCGAGTTACCTTCTGGCGCAAGGCCGTCCCATTGACGCCGGCATCGCCCTTGGCCGGGTGGGCCGGCCAAATGGCCCGGTCACATGGGCCATCACGCGCCTGCGGATTCTCCTCGCGACGGAACAGCGCCAGGCGGCCGAGTCCCTGGCCGCGGAAATTCTAGAGTGTCACCCGGGCGATCCGACTGTCCCCAAACTCATGACAGCCTGAGCCCGTTCTTCAGGGTGTGGGTGGGTCAAACCGCAGCACGCTATTGGCCGGCACATCACGGCGGCTCAGGGCGGCGCCGCCTGGCCAAGTCACTGTCAACTCATCGATGGTGTCATGCTCGCCAAGGCCAACGTGAACGCGGTGGTCGCGGGCTGTCAGGTAACTGGAGTCGGTTCGGACGAACCCTGTTCGTGTTCGATCCCCAAGTTTCACTTCGACGCGGGCGCCGATTGCTGGGGCGCCAACCGCGTTTCGGACATCAACGAGTACCCAGTTGCCACGATCAGAGGCGACATTGCCTAGGAATCGCGCGGGCGCATTGCGATTCAGCACCACGATGTCCATGCCTCCATCATTGTCGAAGTCGGCGAAGATGGCGCCCCGGCTTGTGCGTGGCTCCAACGCATCGAGCCCCCCCATCCCAGCAATTGGCTTGAACCCCACACGATCGCCGCGGCCCTGCATCAGCAGATTGACGTGCGCGTACTTGTCTTGGTGTGGTGATTTGGAGTCTGCCAGCACGGCGCCGTTGGCGGCAAAGTAGTCAAGCGCCCCATCGTTGTCGAAGTCAACAAGGCCCAAACCAAACCGCGTGAACTGAAAAGTGGCCGACGAAATCCCTGCCCGGGATGTCACATCACGAAAGTGTGTTCCCGTGTTGATGTACAGCGAATCCGCCTCACCTTTGATATTGCACACAATGAGGTCCGGCAGGCCGTCATCATTCAAATCGACAACGCTGACGCCCATGCCAGCTTTGGCCAGACCTGAGTTGTCCCGATCGCATGCCATGTTGAACCCCACTTCTTCGAAGGTTCCGTCCCCAAGGTTGCGCCACAGTCGATCTGGCATCGTGTCGTTGGCGACAAAGAGATCGGTGGCCCCATCCCCGTCATAATCCGCGGCGACGACGCCCAAGCCGTACCCGGTCACTGCGTCAATTCCGGCAGCCTCGCTGGCCAATTCAAATCGCCCCGTCCCATCGTTTTTGTAAAACAAGTCAACCGTCGACGGATATCGACTCGGCTTGCAGTAGCCCTCGGTTCCGATGTTTCCCCCTCCCAGTCCGACGCATGGCAAGACCGTCTCGGGCGACCACTGCACATAGCGGCAGGCATACAGGTCGAGGTCCCCATCACCATCGGCATCGAAAAAAGAAGCGCTCGTCGCCCACTCTTCATCGCCAAGCCCGCTGCCATGGGTGATGTCTGTGAACTTGCCACCTCCATCGTTCCGCAGCAAGACATCGCCGCCGAGGTTCGTGATGAACATGTCGACGTCCCCGTCGCCATCAACATCTCCCGTGGCGATACCGCTTCCATAGCCGGCATCGCCCGCGCCGCTGCCTGCGGTGACATCTTCAAAGGTGCCATCGCCGCGGTTGCGAAGCAGTCGGTTTCCCCCCTCGCCCGAGGCCTGCAGTAGGTAGAGGTCCATCCATCCATCGTCGTCGAAGTCGATCGCGGCGCCACCGCCGACTATAATCTCCGGCATCCACTTCTTTTCGTTGAGTTCGGTCAGGCACACAAAGTCAATGCCCCGCTGCGCTGCTTGGGGCGCCAACCACACCGGTCCATCTCCGGCTGCTTCACTTGGCGCTGCCGGCGCAGGTGACGGTGGCGGGTCATCGCTGCAGCCAACCATGGCAATCAGGCAGATCATGCCCAACACGACTGCGGTTGGCCTCATGATCCCGCTGCTTTCTGCAAGGCCGCGGCCAACGGCCGAATCGCCCGGTGTTGCGGGGCTTCCCGTCTGAGTTGATCCAAGGCGGTCGCCGCCTCAATGAGGTTGCCCAGCGCGATGTTTGCCCGCACCCGCGTAGCCAGTACAGGAGGTGGCTCAGCCTGATGGAACAACCGCCTGGCCTGGTCCAACGTTGCAAGCGACTCAGCGGGCTTTCCCCCGGGCATCTGTACGGCGGCCAGACTGTTCCGATACTGAACGTTCAGCGGCGCTTCGTCGACGCAGATCTGAAAGTTCTCAATGGCTTCAGGCCACTGCTTGGCCATTCCCTGCAGCTGCGCGAGCCAGGCGCGGGCGGTGGTTGACTCGGGCCGCAGGCCAACTGCTTTCTCAAGATGGAATCTCGCCCGACTCATCATCTCTCGATTCGGCCGCACGCCGCCTGGGGCAGGTCGCATCAAGACCATCCCAAGCTCGTGATGCGGCAGCGCCCAGTCTGGATGGACTGCGACCAGCGATTGAAACTGGGATCGAGCCGATTCGGTATCGCCACGGGCGACCATCAGTCGCCCTTCCAACAAGCTGATCTCGCGATCTCCCGGGAACTGACTCTGGAGCCTGGCCAACAGTTGTTCCGCCGCGGCAAACTTTCCTTTGCCGGCAAACCCGAGAACACGTTTGCGCTCGGCAGCCTTCCCGGTTCGCCGCGCCATCACCCAACTGGCCCACGGATCGGTGTAGACCGGAGTCTTCGTGCCGCCCAACTTGGCGTATCGGGCGGCTTCTGTATCTCTTCCGGCGGCCCGAAGAAGCCGGGCATAGAGCCACAACACGTGCTGGTCGGTGGGATTGGACTGCACCAATGATTCGAGTTCTGCCACGCCCTTCTCCGGCGTATCCGAGTCAAGGTAATACCGAGCGCTCACCCGCCGCGCGTTGCGGTTGGTGGGATCCACATTGAGGGCGGCATCGGCCAGCGAGCGTGCATGTTCGAGCGCCCCCATTTCCATCGCCAACCACGCGGCCCGCCAGTATGGGTGTGCGAGGTGCGGTGCGCCCTTGATGGCCGCTTCGAAGTCGGCAAGTGACGCCGGCGGATCGTAGTCTTCACGCGCCGCCAGGCCTCGCACATAGAGAATCTTCGGTTGATTGGGATTCAATGAAAGCGAAGTGCTGAAGGCCATCCGAGCCTCCGCCACAAACCCGTTGGCGTAACACACCCGCCCATACTCATTCCAGGCGTCGATCGATCCACCCGTTCGCCGAACTTCATCGGCCGCTGATCGCACGACATCAGCCACAATTGGATCGGTCTGTTGAAGATCCGGTACGGCGACTTCAACGGGCTTTGAACAGCCACAAAGTACCAAGCAAGTCAGCAGCAGGGCACGGCCGCTCCAGCCCACCAGCGTGGATCGACTCGTCATTCCGAAGTCGCTCCCAACGAAGCTGCAGGAACATCGCGAACCGTCGCTTCCAAGAGAATCTTCTCGGTCGCCTTTCGCTCGAAGACTGACTTGGCGACCTTGTCGATGGAGTCCGCGTCCACAATCTCGCGGCGAAGCGTCTCCGGTCGCTTCCCTTGCAGCGAGGCCATCATCTGTATCTGAGCTTCGATCTCCGGTTCACTCACTTCCAGATTGAACGTTCTCCTGAGGAGCGACGTCACGACATGTCGTTGCAAGGCAGCGGTCACTTCGGCCTGAAGTTCGACATGGCCCCCAGCAAGATGCTGCTTGATGTCGGAGTCGGACTCGCCTCGCTCCTTGAGCAGGGTCACAATCGCCATTTGCCGCTCGCGGAGGTTCTTCTCTTTGATTCGCTGGGGAACGGGTGGGTCAATCCTTGCCACCAAGTCGACCATGACAACTTCAACCAGATGCTCCATCTGCTTCCACTCGAAGCTGTAAATGAGCGATTGCTTGATCTGTTGACGCAGCACCGTTTCGCTTGGACTGCCAAGACGAGCCACGACATCCTCGGTTGATGCCATGATGGGTCGATTGGCCGCCGTGATCTCGAATCGGCACCGCATGCGCTGGCCAACCTGAGCAGTTTTTGCCATAGCCCGCGGAACCTCGGCTGTCACCTCTACGACGTCTCCAATGGATGCGCCTCGCATCGCTTCGGCCAGCCCCTTGATCGGAAGTCCATCCACGACTGCATCACGTCCCTCGGCGGGAACGCAAATGATCGTTTCAAACGAATCCAGCAAGGGTGATCCACCCTGGGCTGGGTCAATCGCCATGACCCCGATCGCCTCGTCGCCCCGCGTCAGCGGCGCCGTTGACGAGGTACGCGGTGAGATTCCAAGCCGCTGCTCCTCCAACTCATGCTCAACCATCGCCTCGTCGATCTCGAGCACAGGGCGATCAATCTTGAATGAACTCCAGTCGGACCAGTCCACAGCGGGCAGCTGGTCAATGAGCGCCGTAAAGCAGAAATCGTCGTCTGGTGTGGGCTGAGGAGAGGCGCCCTTGGTGACGATGCCGGTCCCCCAGAGTGGCTCCAACTCAAAGCGGCCGATGGCCTCTTCGATACAGATCTGGGTGAGCAGATTGGAAAGTTTGTCCCCCTCCCAATTCTCTTCACCCTCAGAAAGTCGATCCTTGATCTGCTGCACACAGTGGGCCGGCAGCGTGATGTCGAACATGCAATCTGGGGGCTCGATCTCACGCTGCTCAATGATGATCTCATCGGGGTCGATTGCGGGCGCGATAGACATGAAGGACTCCTGTGACCGGAAGCGAGAGAAGGCGGGCGTGCGGTAGGATAGCCGGTGATGTACCCCCAGAAACAATCAGTCAAAAAAGAGCAGGCCATCGCAAAATTGCTCAAACGCAAACTTTTCTCCATGGCCCAAGAGCGATTGTATGCAGCGATTGAAGAGGACCCGAAGAGCATCTCGCTCCGCCTGCTGCTGGCAGATACGTGCCGGGAAAGTCTTGACTTCAATACGGCCCGTTCCATTCTGGAAGAACTCCGGCAAGAGCGGCCTGATGACGACGTCATTTTGAGGAAGTTGCCTGCCGTACTCCTTGGCGCTGGCGAAGCGGCGCGGGCCAAAATCGAAGCACAGACGCTCATTGACCGCTCCAGTGGCTCGGCGCGGGACCGAGCCCGCATCGTGCTGGTGGATCTGTACGAACGCACCAACTCCATAGACCAGGCACGGGAATTGTTCGACTCCATCAAGAGCGATGATCTACACGTCAAGATGGCTTTGTTGTTCACCGCGGGACGCCTGCAACTCCAGGAAAAGCAGTATGACGCGGCCGCAGCCACGTTCATGGACTATGTCACGCAGCGGGCGGAGTTCTCTGACGAGATTCAAATCCCGCCTCTGAGCGAGGCTTGGTTTCAGCTTGCGAAGATCCACGATCGACAGGGCAACTTCGACCAAGCGTGGGCCGCTGCAGAAGAGGCGCACCGGCCATATGCGGGCTGGGACCCGGCGGCCTACATAGCGGCGATGGAGGTCGTCCCCGAGGCAATGTGCCGAGCGGCGCTGAAACCACTCGCGCACGCCAACATCGAACTTGAATGGTCTCCGCTCTTTATCGTCGGCATGCCGCGGAGCGGAACGACGCTGCTTGAGCAAATCCTGAGCATGCACCCCGATATCTCCAATGGCGGCGAGATGTCCATCTCGATGCGAATGATTCAAGCCACGCAGCAATTGACCGACTCATTCTTGCCCTGGCCGAAATCCCTCGTGGATCTTCGCGTTGACGATGTGAACGCCCTGGGGCAGATGTACATGGATGCCGTGCGGCTCTTTGCAGGGAAGACTCGGATTGTTTCCAACAAAGCCCTCACCCTTCAGACTCAATTGGGATTTCTCTCGCTGGCAGTCCCCAACGCGCGGGCCATCATGCTGTACCGCCACCCGCTCGACAACGCCGTGTCCTGCCACACCACCAATCTCGTCACGCTCGGCCACCGATTCACAACGGACATGCGGACCTTTGGCAAGGTCTGGGTCGCCCGCCGCAAGCTTCAAGAATTCTGGCTCGAGCAGCTCGACATTCCGATGATGGAGCTGCACTACGAGTCAATGGTGCAGCATCAGGACGATGAAACCCGCCGCCTACTGGCCTTTCTCGACGTTGCGTGGGACCCCAATTGCCTTGACTTCCACAAGTCCAGCAACGTGGCCCGCACGATCAGTTACGACCAAGTCAATCGCAAGATGTACTCGACCTCGGATGGACGCTGGAAAAACTACGAGAAGCATCTCGGGCCGGTGATTGATGAGGTCGGGGAGTACTTGTAGCGGCGAAGCCGCTTTATGACAGTTCCCCCAGTGGGAGGGGGAGGAGCGGAATGCAACAACGCACGCTCCCCCAAAGAACATGCCCCCGCTTTCGCGGGGGCATGCAAGAGAAACCAGTTTTACTTGAGTCTATGGTCGGGGGTCAGTGGAAGCGGACTACCCGATCGGTTGACTCACAATGCACCACGTGCTCAGTCGCGACGACGTCGACGGGCGGCCAGACCAGCGAGACCCAAGAGGGCCATGGCGCCGGGAGCCGGGACGACGGTGAAGCTGAAACTGGCGGCGGAGCCGGGCATCGACGCGCCAGCAGCTGCTGACACATCGCCAGTGACGTACAGGCCACCAACGAATGAACCCCAAGCCCATCCATCGCCATAACTGTCTTGCATCTGGACGTTGTACGTACCATTTGCAAGGGTCATGCCGAGGAACACGCTGCCCCAGATGTCTCCCGAGGGGTTGGAGGCAGAACTGAAGTAGTCAAAACTACCGGTGTAGGTAATTCCACTTGCCGACGCAACGATGTTGCTTGAGGCATCGGTCATCTGCCAATAGTGCTCACCATACCAGCGATCTATCTGGTCGGTGACGTTAATGGTGCCTGCCATGGCCATTCCGCTGAACGAAACGGTGGCAAGACCTGCCGTTGAAAGAGCGAATCTCATGATTCTTTTCCTCTCTATTCTTGATCGGTCAGGTCGATGCCGCCGATACTTTTCCTTAGTTGCCCAGCCACAACGAGTGACTATCGACATGGGTGCATGCACTCTGACTGGCGACGGGCTCGTCGACGCGCACCGTGCGCACCTTCGATCGCGACGCCCATGAACGCCAGCCTTTACAAATGACTCAAGGGGGTCTTTCTCCCGCTCTCATCTCTCATCAGATCTGACGCGCTCCAACGCGGCAAATCCTCCACCAAGCAGAGTGCCAGACCCCGCCTAACTCGTCAATGCAATTCTGGGATGTTTTTCTCAAGTTTTCGGAACCTGCTTCTGCGGCAAATCCCGCCAGGACGCGGATTTATAGGGCACCTAGTGGGTTCTTAGGGGATGTGCCGCCCCTCAGGACTCAGAATGAGCCATGGTGAGCGGTCAGGGGGCCACCCCAGAATCGGCACATGGCCTGGAACCTGCTACAACGCCCCTCCGATTGCCGCATGACCCACAGGAGACCATTGGCATGTTGACCCTCGTTCTGGCGCTGTTGGCAGCCCCCACCCCCTGGTTTGACACCGAAGACAGCTTCCCCCAGTACCCCGCAGCCTCGCCCGACGGCAGCTTCGTCGTCTATTCAGACCGAGGCGATCTCTGGGCCGTGCCGCGGAGCGGCGGTCCGAGCAGCCGTCTGACCAGCCACCCCGCCAGCGAGAAACGCTCGGCCTTTTCGCCAGATGGCCGCACCCTCGCCTTCGAGTCGGACCGGGATGGCACCACGAACATCTATACCGTTCCGGTCGCAGTTCAAGACGGTCGGATGCTGGCCTCCGGCCCCATTGATCGCATCACCCGCTCGGATCGGTGGCAAGCGTTGTCAGGCTTCACCCCGGACGGCGATGCCGTGCTGTACCACTCGTACGCGGACCCGACGATTTACCGTCAGCCACTTGTGTATCGGGCCCCGCTCGACGGTGGCCCGGTCACCCGCCCCACCACCGCCCACGGACGCGCACCACGCATGAATGACGGAACGCTCTACATGAGCCGGGGCTACGCGCCGTGGGCGCGACCGGCCTACCGCGGCAGCGGCAACCGCGACCTGTGGTCCATGGATCTCACCTCCGGCGTCTTCACGCGGCGGTCGGTGTCCAGGAGCAACGAGGGCGAGGCGTTCCCTCGTCCGGATGGTTCGGTGGCCCTGCTCTCCTCGGCGGATGGCCAGAATGACATCTGGGTCATTCCTGCCGGCGCCAACTTCGACGCCGCCGTCAACCGCACAAAGTTGACCGCTGCAGACGAAGCCACCATTGGACACGGCGCCCGCGACCTCGGTGTCTCGGCAGATGGGTCCACCGCCGTCGTTGGCCTGTGGGATGGGCTCGCCACCCTTGATCTTGACAATTCATATGCCACGCTCCAACCCATCCCCCTGCAGCGCAGCGGCGACACGTCCACGCTTGATCGCCGCATCGAGCGGCTGGACAGCAAGGTCGGCGAGGTGGCCTTGCACCCATCGGGCGACGCGGTTGCCATCGTCGCCCGCGGCGAGGTACTCGTTCGCAGCACCACAGACGACCATCCAACCCGCCGCGTGAGCACCGACCATGCGAGACAGAAGCAGATCGCCTGGTCGCCGGACGGCTCGCGACTGTGGTTCACAAGTGACGCGGGCGGTGACGAGGGCATCTGGGAAGCCACCGTGAGCTTGGAGCGGAAGGACTTGAAGCCGGAAGAAGATGCTGACGAGGAAGCGGACGACGCAGCAACCCCTGAGGACGACACCACCGAATCGACCGATGAGTCGACGGACGAAGAAGCCGGAGAAGACGACGCGGACGAAGCAGACGAGGACTCCGACGAGCCCAAGAAGGAGGCGGCGAAGAAGCCCGAGAAGAACAAGAGCGGCAAGCGGTGGGCCGATGCGCTCCGCTTCGACGTGCAGCAACGCATCCCCGGACCGGCCGCCTCGCGTCCCATGCCCGCGCCCGATGGAACCACCCTGCTCTACCAGCGCGGACTCGGGGACTTGGTGCTGCGAGACCTCGACTCCGGCGAGGAGACCGTGCTGCTGGAGAGCTGGGACGCCCCTGAAGTGCGGTGGGCCAGCGACTCGCGACACATCGTGTATTCGCTGAGCGATCTGGACTTCAACAACGACATCTGGCTCATGGACACCCAGCACCCCGAGAACGCGACGAACCTCACCCGCCATCCGGACATCGACCGGGCGCCCCGACTGAGCGATGACGGCAAGGTGCTGGTGTTTCTGAGCGATCGCAATCGCATGGGAGACAACTGGGACTACGACGTCTGGGCAATGGTGCTGGATCCGTCGCTTAACGACCTGAGCGACTACGAGCGGAACGCGTACTTCAAGGAGGCGGCCAAGTCGGCGGGCAAGAAGTCGATCATCCCATTGCCCACCGCCGAAACCGACGCGTCTGCCGACGATAAGCCTGAGACTCCCGAAGAACCCACCGTGCTGGAGTTCACAGACCTGGACACCGCCTGGAAACGAACGCGGCGGTTGACCAGTCATGAGGGCAGCGAAGACGATCTGTATCTCACGCCGGGAGGCGAGTCGATCATCTACAGCGGCAACGTCGACGGCACCAAGGGCCTCTGGAAGATCGACCACCGCGGCGAAGAACGCAAGAAACTCACATCCGGCGGCGTCTCGAATGTGCGTGGTGACCTGAGCGGCAAGAAGATCACTTTTGTCTCGGGAGGCACCGCCAAGCATGCGCCCGCCGGCGGGGGCAAGGCCGAGGCATGGCCCATCGACGCCGATGCCGAGATCGACGTGGCGTCCGAGCAGCGGCAGAAGTTTGAAGAGACCGCTCGGACCTTCGGGCAGACCTTCTACCACCCGACCATGAAGGGGCTCGACTGGGAGGCCCTCTCGGCCAGATATGCCGACCTCGCCTCGCAGACTCGCACCTCGCAGGCCTTCAACCGGGTGGTTGATCTCTTGTTCGGTGAAGTGAACGGGTCGCACACGGGAATTTCTGGCGGCTTCGACCACACCGGGCCACGCAGTGGTATGGGCTACCTAGGGGTGGACTCCGTGGCGGTGGACGAGGGCCACTGGGTGACCTCGGTACTGGTCGACGGTCCCGCCGACAAGGCCGAAGGTGGCCTGCAGATTGATGATGTCATCGTGGCGGTGGACGGAACACCGCTGGCCCGAGATGGCCAAAGCGTCCGTGATCTGCGGGGCGTCATGGGGCTGACCGCTGGCCGCGAGATTCTGGTGGACATTCGCCGCGACGGCCACGATCACACGGTGCTGATCGAGCCGATCTCGTACCGTGCCCAGCAGGGACTGGCTCGAGAAGCGGAACTCGCCGGTCGCCGGGCCGAGGTCGCCACGCTCAGCGACGGCCGCCTGGGCTACCTGCATATTCGCGGCATGAACATGCCCAGCGTGCACACGTTTGAACAGGATCTGTACGCGGCAGCCCACGACAAAGACGGCCTCGTCATCGACGTCCGGGACAACGGCGGTGGCTTTACGACCGACATCCTGCTGGCGAGTCTCACCGCCCCGGCCCATGCCTTTACCGTGCCCCGCGGCGCCAACATGTCCGACGTGCGGCCCGACTCCTATCCACGCGACCGACGGCTGCTGTACGGCTACAGCCGACCGATCGTCGTGCTGTGCAACGAGAACTCCTTCAGCAACGCCGAGATCTTCAGCCACGCCATCAAGACGATCGGCCGCGGCACCCTAGTCGGCGAAGAGACGTTCGGCGGCGTCATCTCGACCGGTGGATTCACCCTGATCGACGGTACGCGGGTGCGGCAACCCTTCCGAGGGTGGTATCTGCCCGATGGAACCGATATGGAAAGCCGCGGCGCCATTCCCGACGTCCGCGTCGAACGGCTGCCCGGCGATGAAGTGGCCGGACACGATGCCCAACTCGAGGCGGCGGTCAAGACGCTTCTCAAGCAGTTGCCCGAAACGCCACCGGCCGTCCATCCAAGGCCCGCGTCTTGACCGCGATCATCGTGACCGTTGGGATGGTGGCGGTCGGTCTGCTGGTGTGGCGGGTGCTTGGGGATATGGAGTAAGGGGGCACGTCCGCTCCGGGCTCAATGACCACGATCACCTCGGCGGAAATCAACCCCGAGTGTGATCCCTGAGCCCATTGCGATCGAAACCGCGTCGGAATCGGAAGATCAAATGGCAGGGGAGGTCAGGTTCCGAAGTGGTACCTGACCCCGTACCCTCCCACGTATGACGACGAGCCCCACCCCAAAGTCAGCCACCGAACATCTGATTGGTGACAACGTGGCCAGCGAATGGGTTCGCAGCGGAATCGAGTGGCTGCAAGCCACGACGGCCGGGTGGGGGTTGAGCGAAACCTGGGCAGAAGTCGTCGCCGGCGTCCTCAGCGTGGCGACCGTGATTGTCGTGTGCATCGTGGCGAACCTCATCGGCAAGGTCATCATCCATCAGATCGTCGACAAGACACTCCGACGCAGACAGGTGGTCTGGGCCGACGCGATGATCAAGCAGCGGGTCTTCCACCGACTCTCTCAATTGGTGCCGGTCGCCATCTTGGCCTTTGCGCTTCCGGCGTTCTCCCAATACGGCGTGGACTGGTGGCTGCGGCCGCTGCTTGAGGTCTATGTGATCTTTGTCCTTCTGCTGGTGTCTTTCGGCCTGCTGGAAGTCGGCGAGGTACTGATCGAGCAGCATGATCTGGAAGACAGGATCCCCGCCACGGGCCTCTCGCAGGCGGCCAAGGTGCTGCTGAGTTTCGTGGCCGTCATACTCGCAATTAGCGTGTTGTTCTCGCAATCGCCGCTGTGGTTCCTCTCGGGACTTGGCGCGATCATGGCCGTCCTGATGTTGATTTTCAAGGACTCGATTCTGGGTCTGGTCGCGGGCATCCAGGTGAGCGCCAACGACATGGTCCGGGTCGGCGATTGGATCACCATCCCAAGCCGCGGCGTGGATGGGGACGTCGAAGAGATCACGCTGACAACGATTCGCATCAAGGCATTCGACGCGACGACCTCGCTCGTGCCGGCCTATGACCTCATCACCAATCCCTTCACCAATTGGCGGGGCATGTCCGAGTCCGGTGGGCGGCGCATCAAGCGTTCGATTGCGATCGACCTCGAGACCATTCGGTACGTCGATCGGGACGACCTCGAGCGGTACCGAAAGTTCGCCGTGCTCGCCGACGAGCTGGACCGGCGCATCGCCGACGTCGATGCCTGGAACGGCACGCACAAGATCGACACCAGCCACCGCATCAATGGCCGCCAACAGACCAATGTCGGCATCTTCAGAGCCTATATCGAGGCCTATCTGCGTCAGCATCCGAAGGTGCATCACGAGGGGTTCACCTTCCTCGTTCGGCACCTCGACCCCGGGCCGCAGGGGTTGCCGATTGAGATCTATATCTTCACCAATGACAACCGGTGGGTGCCTTATGAGCAGATTCAGGCCGACATCTTTGACCACCTGCTCGCGGCGGTGCCGGAGTTTGATCTGGCGGTCTTCCAGTCACCCAGTGGGCGAGATGTGCGAATGCTCCAAGCTCAGCCCTGAGCAGAGCCAGTTGGTATCCTCCCCGCCCTTATGAGTACTCCAATCTTCGGTGACTGCCATTTGAATGTTGTCAAGCCCAAGGAGCCCGTGGTCGGCCGCGTCGTCGAGTCGACACCGTGCCTCAAGGGTCGATCAGCCTCGTATGTGCGGCACGTGGGCATCGACGTGTCAGGCACACCTCTAGCTGGCAGTTTCCGAGTAGGCCAGTCCTTCGGGGTCATCCCGCCCGGCATGACCGAGAAGGGCAAGCCACATCCCGTTCGCCTGTATTCCATTGCCTCACCCACCTGGGGCGACGATGGAGATGGCAACGTGGTGTCGACGACATGCAAGCGACTCATTGACGAGTACTGGGAAGAAGGCTCGGAAGCGCATCACTTGTTTCTGGGCCGATGCAGCAACTACTTGTGTGACCTCAATGTCGGCGATGAGGTGCTGGTGTCGGGACCGGCGGGGAAGCGATTCCTGCTGCCGGTGGAGCCATCGCAACATGACTATGTGTTTGTCGCCACGGGAACAGGCATCGCTCCATTTCGCGGAATGGTCATGGAACTGCTGCAGAATCCGAGCGGCCCGTGCAGCAGCGAGATTCACCTCGTCGTCGGCGTGCCCTACGGCACCGATCTCATGTACGACGCGTTCTTCTCAGAACTGGCCGAGCAGCACGAACGATTCCACTATCACCAGGTGATCAGCCGGCCCGAGGTCGGCCGCCGCATGTACGTCGACCAGTACATCGTCGAGACCGAAGATCCGCTCCACCCCGTCTTGGCGAGCGAGCGCACCCTCCTCTACATTTGCGGCATCGAAGGCATGCAGGTCGGCATCTACCGCTTGCTCGAAACGCTTGGCGTAGCGGGGAACTACCTGAAACTGCCGGACGAATCCTTCAGTCTCGCCGAAGCCGACAAGGCTGCGATCAAGCGGGTGAAGCCTGCGGATCGGTGCATGGTGGAGGTGTATTAGAGGCGGCGGGGCCGACTTCGGGATCCACCCCCGCCGCAGCCGCACGTTCTAGTCAAACGCCGCCGTGATCGAAGGCGTGCACGGGTCATCAAGTTGCAGGCTCGTCACGATGCGGAAGTTGGACTGGGTGCGGTGGCGCTCGGCAAAGAAGAAGTCCAGGGTGTAGTCCTCGCCGTCCACCAGACCGAGGCGGTCCACATCGACGTACTGCTCTTCAGCCGCATGAATGCCGCCCAGATCGATGACCATTTGGCCGTCGATGAACACCCACACATCGTCATCGCCGACGAAGCGGAAGAACTGCCCTTCGCCGGCCTGGTAGGTGAACTCGGTGTGCAGCTCGAAGGTGAAGTGGAAGTTGCGATCCGGGCTGCCGCCGGGGTTGCCGAACAACTGGTTTTCGATGGGGAAGAATCCGCCAAGCGCCTGATAGGCCGGATCGACGGTGTCATCAAAGACGTATGTACCGTCCGGCTGCAGGTTGAAGGTCAGATCCAGCGTTTGAGACATGTTCCACCGTGGTCGGTCCCGATACCACCGCTTGAAGGTGCGATGGTTCTTGATGCCACCCTTATCGTCCACACCACGATTCTCGGCCTGATCGCCCTGAGCCGCATCGACCAACGCCCAGCAGATGGGGCGATTCTGGCTGTCGCGAGCTTGGGCGTTCATCTTCCAGCCGTCTCCAGTGAAGACAGGCTTGCCGTGATCGTCCAGTGCAAGTTCCACGTTGCCGCAGTAGTGACCAAAGCCGGCATCGGGCTGGACCTCAAAGTCCGGATGGGCCCGTTGGGGGGACGGCGGATTCGCAGTCTGCTCGTGGAAATCCCGCACGGTGCCGGTCAGTTGAATGGTCTGCGGCGGGTCCGCGTGAGCGAGCCCAGCGCCGAGCACTGCCGCACCCAGCATTCCGATCAGTCCGAAGTTCATTGCACGTTTGCCATTTGCCATCACGATTCCTCCACACGATGAGACTCCCTGAACGTAGGATTCCACTTCAATCCCACCAAGTGCCGATCATCTGTTTGTGGCGGAATGACCGGCAACCTGTAGGGTTTGGCACAATGAAGGAGGCGGCGCGGCATGGATGCATTGCGGATTCAAGGAGGGGCTCGGCTGAGCGGAACACTCGCCGTCGATGGCTCAAAGAACGCTTCGCTTCCCGCCATGGCCGCCGCAATCCTCTCAAGCGGCACAGTCCAACTGCGTGACGTGCCCCCGTTGTCTGATATCAGCAACATGGTGCGGCTGCTTGGCGAACTCGGCTGCGACGTGCAGCGGGACAATCGCACCCTGACGATCAAGACTGTCGACCCCACCGCAAGCCATGCCAGATACGACATCGTTCGGACAATGCGGGCGAGCATTTGCGTGCTCGGCCCCCTGCTCGCGGCCCGCGGCGAAGCCCGCGTGTCCATGCCGGGCGGCTGCGCCATCGGCGATCGACCGGTTGACCTGCACCTGCGCGGCCTCGAGGCGCTGGGCGCCACGATTGAACTGGATGGCGGCGACATCATTGCCACCGCGGACCGACTCACCGGCGCGACGATCTTCCTTGGCGGCCCATTCGGATCGACCGTTCTGGGAACAGCCAACGTGATGTCCGCCGCGGTACTTGCCGAAGGACGCACCATCATCGAGAGCGCCGCGTGCGAGCCGGAGATCGCGGGCCTGGCCGACATGCTCAATGCCATGGGCGCCGATGTCCGCGGCGCAGGTACACCACGCATCGAAATTCACGGCGTCGAATCGCTCGGAGACGTGGACTACTGCGTCATCCCGGATCGCATCGTAGCGGGCACACTCGCCATGGCCGTCGCCATGACTAACGGCGATGCGACGCTGACCAACTTCCCCTACGACAACTTGCTCGCGGTCCTTGACAGACTGACGCTTGCCGGTGTCCACTTGCAGCGGATCGATGACACACAACCCGTCGAGCGATGCACCGTCAAGATCAGCAGCGAGCGTCGGCTCAAGCCGGTGTTGTTCACAACGCAGCCGTATCCCGGCTATCCCACCGACCTGCAGGCCCAGATGATGGCCCTGCTCTGCTTAGCAGATGGAAACAGCATCGTGACCGAGCGGATCTACCCGGACCGCTTTCTGCACGTCTCGGAACTCACCCGCATGGGGGCGCAGTTGTTCCGGGCGGGCCCGACCGTCGTCGTCCAAGGCGGCGGCCAACTGATCGGCGCGCCGGTGATGGCCAGCGACTTGCGTGGATCGGCCGCCCTGATCATGGCCGGCCTTGCCGCACAGGGCGAAACGATTGTGCAGCGGATCTATCACGTCGATCGCGGCTACGTCAAACTGGAAGAACAGCTCAACACCCTCGGCGCTGGCATTGAACGCTTCGACCTCGGCGTGTCGGATTCGGTCGAAGTTGCAGCGACGGTGTAGCAGCGCGTCGGAGATCGCAGCGGCAACCCCCTCACCCCCTCCTGGCTCCAGAATTCCGACTCCCCGACGACGAAACCACCCCGTGCAGCACAATCCCCGCCGCCACCACGACGTTCAGCGAGGGGACCCCTTGGGCCATTGGGATCTCGACGATGTCATCTGATGCATCGAGGACGGCGCGATCCAACCCGTGCCCCTCGGCCCCGACCACGACAATGGTCCGCGCACCGAATGTGCACGATCCAAGCGGCCGCGCTCCATCGCCCGTCTCCGCTGCCACGACACGGAATCCGTGCTCGGCCCGCAGGCGCGTCAATGCCTCCGAAAGATCGTGATGCACCACCCACGGCACACGCAAGACATGCCCCATCGACACCCGGATCGCCTTGCGGTACAGCGGATCGCAGCAACTATCTCCGAGCAGCATCTCATCCACGCCAAAGGCCGCTGCCGTGCGGAAGAGGCCGCCCATGTTGTCGGAATTGTTGATGCCGGCGGCGGCGAGGATGAGCCACCCACCACCCTTCGGAGTCCGCTCCAACAATCGATCGAACACGAGGTCCTGCTCACTGGGCCGCCACCCCGCCGCGAGCACGCCGCGATGAATATGAAATCCGGCGATCTGCTCCATCACATCTAGTTTGGCGACAAAGACACCTACCTCGGCTGGAAGATCGCCCATCGCCCCCAACAACCGCTCGTACTTTGCAGGAGACAGCAGCAGGCTGTGCAGCTGCCCCGGGCGCTCCAGCAGCCGCCGTACGACCATCTCCGATTCGGCCATGAAGACGCCGCGCCGCCCCCGAAGATCGCGGTCACGCACCTCCCGAAAGATCTCGACACGCGGATCTTCGCAACTGTCGATGACATGGGGCCCGTTCACTTGGCCGGCGGACTCGTTGCGTTGTGGAGCACCTGAGAAAGCTGCTTCTGCGCTCGCTCGTACCGGGCCACAGCCGCGTTAAGATTCTCCCGAACAAGGGCAAAGTCCTTCGCGTCTGCAGAGATCGCATCGCCCCGCGCCGCGACCAGCCGGTCCATGCTCTCGGCGGCCGACTTCAGGTCAGCCGCGCCAAAGACGAAGTTCCTGGAGGCCTCGTACAGCAGTTCATTGGTGACCTCGTGCTCGCTGGGCTGATACAACAGACGCCACGGCGCGTTGCGGGCTTCCTGCATGAGCAGCAGCAGTTCCTGCGACGCCAAGTCGAGGTTCGCAAGCGCGCCGCCGATGTCGGCAACCCACAGCGGCGCATTGGCGCGAAGCTGGCCAAGCGTAACCTGCGCATCATTGGCCGCTACCGTCACGTCGTCGATGATCGACTGGAACTGCTCCATATTGTCGGCGACGATGTTGCTGACGTCCTGAATGGCCTTGGCGAGATTGTCGCTCTGATCGAGCAGGATGCTGATCTCCCGGGACCACCCGTTCTGGCCGTCTGCGCCGAACCAGTCCGACTTCACGCGAGCGATGAGCTTCTTGACATCCGCGCCTGGCCCTTCACCAAGAATCCATTCGATGACATAGCCGTCCTCGGCCATCTTCTGGAACACGCCGCCGAGTTCTTTGGCGCCAACAGAGAGCGAGGCGGCTTCATCGGACCCGAGAATCCATTCCAGCGCGTAGCCATTGGTCTGCAGCCGATTGGAGATGGCCTCGATATTGCTGATGGTGCCGGCAAGATCGGCCCCGGTCTCGGCCCCAAGCAATGATCCAAGCATGCCGCCCGAGGCCGTGCCTTCCAGTTCATCGCCCGCTGCAAGCAGTGTCCCCGGCGTGCCTTGATCCAGCGGCGTCCGCTCGGCCGCTGACCACCCCACCGAGGAAATCAGAATGTACGAGTCACCGCTGATCAACCCGCTCTGAATCGATGCCTTGGCATTTGAGTACAGCTCTACATCGCTTGGCAGCGTAAACGACACCCCAATCATGCGGTCAGGGTTCTGATCAGCCACCAAGCCAACCGATTCAACGTCGCCGAGCGTCAGCCCGCCGATCCGCACGACACTGCCTGGCTTCAAGAACCCGACGCCGTCGCTGACCTTGAAACTCACTCGATAGTCCGACATCGACGGCCCGCTGATCGCGCCCCACAGATCGCCGAGTACGAAGATGACCACGACACCGACCACCACCGAAGTGAGTACGAAAACCCCCGCCTTGACGTTGTTCTCGCTGTTTCGATCACTCATGTCAGGAATCGCCTTTCTCTGCAGACCGGTTCTTGAAGAACCCGCGCCAGAAGCCTACGTCACCGGAAGTCCGAACGCCGCGGGTGGATTGTACGGATCGTCCACCGGTCAGTTTGCTGTTGTCGATGCCGAGCAGGTCGGCCGCGTAGGAATTGTCGCCTTGATTGTGCTCGGTCATCGGGCCCTCGGGAGCACCACACAGGAATTGCCGGATCAGTTGTTGCCGTTCATCCAGCTCACCCAACGCATCTTCCGGCCAATCACGTAACGTCTCAAAGTCGGCCCGAGGCGCATTCATCAGGATGCGTCCCTGATGCAACATCACCATGCGATCGGCGATCGTAAAGGCGGAATCCATTTCGTGCGTCACAACCACACTGGCCACGCCAAGCCGCTTGGTGAGGTCGATGATCAACTGGTCGATTGAAGCAGAGGTCACTGGGTCGAGCCCCGCGCTCGGTTCGTCGTAGAACAGAATCTCCGGATCAAGCGCGAGCGCCCGCGCCAATCCGGCTCGCTTCTTCATGCCGCCGCTGATCTGCGCCGGATACTTCTCGGCGGCGCCGCGGAGATCGACGAGCTCCAACTTGATCTTCACCATCATTTCGATGATGGATCCGTCAAGGTCGGTGTGCTCCTCCAGCAGCAGCGACACGTTCTCGGCCACCGTCATCGAATTGAAGAGTGCCCCAGATTGAAACAGAATGCCAAACCGCTTGCGAACGCCATTGAGCGCGTCCTCGCCCAGACCTGCCAGATTCTTCCCAAGCACTTCCACATGCCCTTCGTCGGGAAGAAGCGATCCGATCATGATTCGAAGCGACGTGGACTTTCCGCAGCCCGAACCGCCCATGATGACGACCGTCTCACCGCGGCGCACTTCGATGTTGATGCCATCGAGCACGGTCTGCGATCCAAACCGCTTCACAACATCCTTCATCGAAATAACGACGTCCTGATCACTCATGGCCCAGGTTCCACGGGCGGCCATCGCAGCGGCGGTCCGTCAGGAGGATCGACCTCGAAGCGGTCAAAGGCCGTCACCCAACCGCGATCAGGATCGCTCAGGAGGAATCGTGCCCGCATAGTGACGGCGGCGCCTTCAAACATTGCGTCATACGGTACCCAGATCCACCAGCCGGCGGCCGTGTCATCGCCTTCAGACGACTGCTCGGACCCCGGCTGCTCGCTCGGGCGGGTCGATTGCAGAATGCCCAGCCGACCCGTGAGCTCGGTCAGAAACGCGGTGGCGTTCGCCTGCGAGCCGCCCCCGGCGGTCCCCGCCAGAAACGCGGTCACATCGCCACGTTGCCCCGCTGCAATCAGCTCGGCCGGACCATCCAGCAGCGGGACGCGGACGTGACTGTTCCACCAGAAGGCGGCCGTGGTCGTAATCGGCGTACAGATGACCCCAATGACAATGGCGACGATAGCCAGTCGGCGGCCACGACGATGGTGGACACGGACATCCCACCACAAGGCCCACAATCCAGCCGGTATGGCCGCTGCCGTGACGACGGGGCACAATCCGATCGACAGCACGATGGCGATTACCGACCAGGCGCTCAGGCGTCGTCGCACTCCGGTCAAGGTGCTGGCTCCACGGCCGGTGTCGGCAGCGACACATTGCCGCCCGGCCCGTCGATGCGCACCGCTCGCAGGACGGCCCGCGGCGTCAGCGAGCCGGCCCCCGGCAAGAGTTCAAACTCGGCAGATCCGTCGTGCCGCCCCGTGTCCATCGTGATCACCAGCCACGCAGACCAGATCGGCTGCACCATGCTTTCCCCAGGAAGCGGCTGCATCGAGACGATGCCAACGCTTTGCACGGTGCCAATGGCAGCCACCGACGTTCCGAATGCTTCCACCTCCGCCTCGCTGGGACGGGGCGGATTCGGGGACCAGTGCCCAAGGGCATCCTGCGGCCGTCCCTCGGCGGCATCGCGGAGGAAGGCCGTACTCGTCTCGGCCGCGCTTTGATGAATCACTTGCTCCCCCCACTCCGCAACAGCCGTCCACGCCCACCAACCGGCCACGGTCATGATCAGCCCGCCCCAGATGGCCACATAGGCCGCCCGCCTTCCACGCAGGAAGCCCGCCGCGGCATTGACCCGCCGAAGCGCCACCACGCCCAGAAACGACCCAACCAGATTGAGGGGCACGCACAATGGCAACACCGCCAGTACCAAGGCAATCACGGCCAAGGCTGATGTCTTGGTGGAGTCACCCGCAGGCTGCGGTGCGTCGGATGTGGAAGAGTCCTCGCTCATCGTGTGCCGCGGATGGTACGTACCATCGCCCCATGGCGACGCTGAACGATCGACGCGTGCTGGTGATGGGCCTGGGCACCTTCGGGGGCGGGACAGGATGCGTCACGTGGCTGCTGGCCCAAGGGGCCAAGGTGACGATTACTGACCTGCGCGACGAGCTGGCCCTCAAGCCCGCGCTGGCTCAGTGCGACGCCCGGCAATGCCGGCTGGTGCTTGGCGGGCACGATCAGGCAGACTTCACCGACGCCGAGTTGATCGTCGTCAACCCCGCCGTTCCACGCCCCTGGGCCAACCCATTCCTGATGGCCGCAGCGGCGGCGGGCATCCCACAGATCACCGAGGTCGCGCTGCTCACCGAACGACTCGATCGGTCCAGATGCATCGGCATCACCGGCACGGCCGGCAAGTCGACGACCGCGGCCATGACCCATCACCTGCTCAGCGCCGCGGGCCATGACGCAGTGCTCGGCGGCAATATCGGCGGCAGTCTGCTGCCCAAACTCGATGCGATCACGCCGGACACCTGGGTCGTGCTCGAACTCTCCAGCGCGCAGCTTCACTGGCTCAGCCAAGGAGCCGGCTGGTCCCCTGCCATTGCTGGCATCACCAATGTGGCGGCGAATCACCTGGACTGGCACGAGGACGAGTCGCAGTACCGCGCCTGCAAGGAGGCGATCGGTGCGTTTCAGTCTTCGGGCGATGTCCTGATCCGTGGCGGCGCCAGCGACGTGTTGCCCTCCGAGATCTTGCTGCAAGTGCCGGGCGAGCACAATCGTGTCAACGCCGCAATGGCAATGGCGCTTGCGTCTGCGGCGGAGCCTGTCGCTGCCACGACCCTGCAATCGTTCGCCGGGCTCCCCCACCGGCTCTGCGCGGTCGGCGCGGGGGCGCCGCCACGATTCTTTGATGACTCCAAGTCAACCACTCCAGAGGCCACGGTGCTTGCGGTGCATTCTTTTGGGGATGCCGCCCGCGTGCATTTGATCGCCGGTGGCTACGACAAAGGGGTGTCCCTGACTCCGATCGCCGAGTTGGCGCCACGCCTCGCAGGCCTGTACACCATCGGCGCCACCGGCGGGCAACTGGCCCAGTCCGCCGGCGATACCAGCACGCCGTGCGGCTGCCTCGAACACGCCGTCGACGCGGCGCTGCCGCGGATGCAGCGCGGCGATGTGCTGCTGCTCAGCCCGGGATGCGCCTCGTGGGATCAATTCTCCGATTACCGGGCCCGCGGGGAGGCGTTTGCCAAGTTGGTGGGGAAGCGGGGCCAGTGACCGCATTCAACGCGATGGCAAGCAATCACTGGGGTGATGCCTGGCCCCTCAGGTGGTCTCGGCCGCCCCGACCAGATCCCGAATGGAGTCACACCCATGTGAGCGGACCCACTTTCGGAGCCCCCTGAGAATCTTTCGTGGTCGCCGGGGATCGACAAAGAGGGCCGTGCCTAGGCCCACCGCCGTAGCGCCGGCGAGAATGAATTCGGCGGCATCCTGCCACCGCATCACCCCGCCGAGGCCGATGATGGGTACGCCCGCGGGCGCAGCTACGTCGCGGTACACGTCGGCCACCATCCGCACGGCCAGCGGATGAATGGCCGGGCCGCTGGTGCCCCCGGTCCAGCGGCCAAGCCGAGAGCGTCTGGTCTTGATGTCAATCGACATGCCGGGGACCGTGTTGATCAGCGTGAGCCCATCGGCGCCCGCTTCCACGGCCACCTCGGCTGCCTTCGAGGGATGACCAAAGTCCAGTGGCAGTTTCACGATCATCGACGTGCGCTTCAGGACGCCGCGGATGTCCACGAGCAAGTCGTGGAGTTTCTCGGGCGATTCGGCGAAGGCGCGGCCATCGGTGGTGTTCGGGCAGGACACGTTGACCTCGACGGCCTTGACAAAGGCCATGGCCTGCATGGCTGCGGCGACCTGTTCGTACTCATCAATGGTCTCACCGGCGACCGAGCCGATGGCGGGAATCGGCAGATCCCGGACCTCCATCGCGACGCGGGTGACAAAGGCGTCGAGTCCGACGTTGGCGAGTCCCACGGCGTTGAGCATCCCAACCGGCAAGTCGGTCACACGCATCGCTGGATTGCCCTCCCGCGGCTCCAGTGTGATGGACTTGGTGACAATCGCCCCGAGTCCACGGAGTTGATCGACCGAAGCGAGTTCCGGTCCATAGCCGGCAGTCCCCGCCGCTGCGATCAGCGGCGAGCCGAGACGGAGTCCGGCAAAATCGATGGACAGGTCGGGCATCGCGGGCAGCGTACCGCACGCGGGTCGGGGACCGCCCCCAGAAGCCAACTGCGGGCATCAACTCGTTCGCCATCATGGCGTCAGGTACCCTTCCGAGATGAGCACCACCGACGAACGTATCACGCAATTCGAAAACATGGCCACGGCGGACCCGACCAACGAAATGGCCCACTTCAGCCTTGGTTCGGCCTATCTCCAGGCCGGACGACCGGCCGATGCCGCTGCGTCCTTTGAGCGATGCATCGGACTCAATGCAGAGATGAGCAAGGCCTACCAGTTGTGCGGCCAGGCCATGCTCGCGGTGGGCTGGGAAGACAAGGCGGTCGTCCATCTCAATCGCGGCTATGAGATTGCCGCCGCCAAGGGTGATCGTATGCCGCAGACGGCGATCGCAGAGATGCTGGAGGGCATCGGACGTGCCGTTCCCGACATCAGCGCCGAGGCCGAAGCGAGTGCCAAGGCCATCGCCGACAGCGGCTCGTCCGTCTACCAGCGGACCGGGCAACCAGGTACCGCACTTGAAGGCCCGCCTTTCCGTGGACCGGTCGGCGATTGGATCGGCGCCAACATCACCGCCGAAACCTGGGAACAGTGGATCGGCCAAGGCACCAAGGTCATCAATGAAATGCGGCTGGATCTCTCCCGCCCGGAGGACTCCGCCATGTACGACGAGCACATGTACGAGTTCCTCGGTGTACCCGAGGACCTGCGCGCACCAAGTGCCTGACTCACTGCGGCAGCAGGTCGCTCAAGAACGCTGACGCGATCCCGTTGATGTCGGTGCCGGCGCCTGCGGAGGTCACCGAATCCGCCGGCAGTAGACGCCCCACTCGATCAGCAGGACAGCGAGCGCCCCGACGATCGCCCAGGGCCACAAGGGCACCGGACGGCCCACGGGTGCGTCGAGCCCGATCCGCTCTCCGCCGATGGTGAGGTCGGTGGGCGTGGCGAGGTTGCCTTCGGTTTCGGCGGGCAGCCGCACCGAGACGAATCGCCGGCCCGGCGTCTGGCCCTGCCACTGCACAAGCCACGGCCCCGCTTCGCTCACCGGACCCCAACTCACTCGACCGCCCGCGGCCGGCGGCCACGTCCGCAACTCGCCGCTGGGCGACATGGTGGACACTTCCCGCACCTCACGCGGGACCGTGAGACTGACCGTTCCGCCCGCATCGGTCGAGATCGTGTCGCCGCCCAGACCACGACGACTCAACCAATCCGTCGCGTCCATCAAGAAGGTCATGAATGTCGGATCCCAAGGCCACGTGCTCCGCGCCGGATCAAATGCAAGGTGCACCCGGCGATGGCCGCCCTCCTCCCACGCCAACGCCAGCGGGCCACCCACGCCAGAGATCAATGACCGCACGAGCGCGTCCGGCTGAACGCCCTGCGGGGACTCAACCCACAAATCCCGAGGGGCGCCGCCGCGCATGACCGGGTGCCGCGGGTCGCCGACGAGAATCGACTCGTCACCCCGACGCGGTGACCACCGAAGATGGCTCGACGGCAACTCCATGTCAATCGACAGGCTCGCAACGCCCGGAATGCTGCCCACGCCGACCTGATCGAGCACGACCAGATCCACCTCCTCCGGCACACCCGCCGCGATCGCCTCCACTCCCACGACCGACACATCAAGCCCCGGCAGCACCGCGAACGCCCGTCGCATCAATACCCGGTCATCGCTCAGCAGCAGAACCTTCACCGCATCCGGGGCCGGCACCACATCCCAGGCAACATCATCGGCAGTCAACACATCGTCGCCCACCAGGCGCACCTCGATCAGCGCTGCACCCGGTCGCCGAACCGGCGTGAACACAATATCCCGCCGACCCGCATCGATCTCGCCTGAGCCGTCAAGCCGCGCCGCCGGAAGCGTGACGTCTTCGACGTGCACGGCGACACCGTCGATCGACATCTGCACTCGCTCCTCACGCGGCTCCGACGACCAGTTCCAAAGCGAGGCGAAGATCTGCACCTGCTCCGGGTCGTCCGGCATTCGCTCGGACACGACCGACTGCACGGACCGATTTGTAGAAACCGACTGCCCGACGCCGTGAAACAACAGCGGCGCATCCCGCAGCGAGACGTCACCGAGGTCCACCAAGCCGCCATCGCTGAAGAGCTCTAATCTGGCCGGGCCGCCAGCCTTCCGGGGGTTGTCGGGGTCCGGCTCGCTCGACCAGACGCGGGCGAGCGCCAGCCCCGGCTTCAGCCGCGCCACGGCGTCGCTGACGTTCAATCGATCGAGGGCTCCGAGCAACGCCCGGCGCGATCCGGTAAACGGCTGCGCAACCTCGGCCGTTTCGCCGAGCGCTACAATCATCGTCTGACCCCCGGAGTCGGCGAACCAGCCGCCCGGGTGCAACCGATCGATCGCCCCCCGCGCCGCGTCGATGGCCGCCTCGAATCGGGTCCCCCCATCAGCGGCATCCGTCGCCTGCATGGAGGCCGAGCGATCGATCAGCAGGACCGTCCGCTCACCACGACCCGCCGCCGACTCGAAACGCGGCTGCGCCACCGCGCACGCGAGCATGAGCAGCGCGATCAATTGCAGCAGCAACAAAAGGTTTCGCCGCAGTCTCTGGAAGGGCGTGTTCGCCTGAATGTCCTCCGCCGCCTCGCTCCAGAGAAGCGTGCTGGGTACCAACTGGCGAGCCCTGCGAAGCCGCAGGATGTACAGCAGAACGAGCAGCGGCACCAAGATGACCAGCAACCAGAACGCAGTCCATGGGCTGAGCCAACTCATTGCACCAACCCCTCGGCCCGCAGCGCCCCAAGCAGCAGGTCCTCGATGTCGGCGTCGCTGGAGACCGCCAGATGTGCGCCCCCACACCGCCGCGCCGCGTCCCGGATCAACTGCACGCGCGCATCGAGCCTTGCTCGGTATGCCGTAAGCAGCGCCGGCGTGACCGTCACCTCCCGGGTGCTGCCATCTTCCACATCCTCCAGCCGCAGGTCCCCCACCAGTCCGGCGTTGCCGGGGTCGAGTTCCTGTGGGCTGAGAATCTGCAGGCAGTGCAGGTCATCCCCCCCCGCCCCGAGCAGCTGCAGCGACGGCAAGGGATCGTCCGCCGCCAGAAAGTCGCTCAGTACGATGGCAACGCCGCGTCCGCGCCGGGTGGGCGCGAGCGTACGGATGCCGTGCTCAAGTACTGCGTCCGCTGGCGGACCAATGGGACGATCGAGCAGCCAACGGCCCAGTTCCGCGGTCCGGGCGCGTCCCCGGAGATCCCGCAGCTGCTGCACGCCCCCGCCGTCGATGGTGGCGACGCTCAGTCGGTGCCGGCTCGCCAACGCGATGCTGCCCAGCGCCATGGCGACCCGCCGGGCAAAGGTCCATTTCGATGGATCGCCCCAGTCCATCGAGGGCGTCGCATCAAGCACGAGCAGCACGCTGAGGTCCTCTTCATCGAGATACAACTTGAGAAACAACGCATCGAGCCGCGCATACACATTCCAGTCCACGTACCGCAGGTCGTCGCCCGCGACATACGGCCGATGATCCGCAAAGTCGATGCTGAAGCCCCGACGCCGACTGCGGCGCTCGCCGCGCAGTTTGCCGGCGAGCACCTTGCGAGAAGTGATCTCCAACCCGTCCATGACAGCCAGCAGCGCCGGGCCGAGCAGTTCCTCGACGGTCTGGGGCGCGGGCGCCGGATCGATTCCGAATTCGGCCATCAGCCAGCCGCCTCGTCTGCGGGAGATGGCACCCCGTCAAGCAGCATGTCCACGAGGTCATCGGACGTGAGGCTCTGGCCGCGACCCACAGGCGACACACTCATCCGGTGTCGCAGACACGCCGGTAGCACCGCCCGCACATCGGCGCACGAGACGGCAAAACGCCCCGCGGTCAATGCCGCCACCTGCGCCGCGCGCCGAACCGAGATCGCAGCGCGGGGGCTGCACGGTGAGACGAGCAGCGAGGGCACCTCACCCCCGATCAACGCGTCGCTGGTGCCGATCACCAGCGCCGCAATCCAATCGTTGACATGCGGTGCCAGCAGGATGCGGCGGCTCAGGCGTGTCGCGGCGCGAAGAAACTCCGGGGTAATCCGCGCCTGCGGCTCGTGCAGCCCCGTCCCGGTGGTCGCATCGATGATTCGCTCGAGCACTTCCGCTTCCGGGGGCGGCACGGTGATCTTCATCATGAACCGATCGATCTGCGCTTCGGGCAGGCGATGGGTGCCCTCCTGCTCGATGGGATTCTGCGTGGCCAGCACGATGAACGGCTCGGGCAGCGTGCGGGTGTGGCCGGCGACGGTGACCCGCCGCTCCTCCATCGCTTCCAGCAGCGCAGACTGTGTGCGGGGCGAGGCGCGGTTGATCTCGTCGGCAAGAACCAGCCCGTGGAAGATCGGGCCGGGGCGAAAAACTGTGGCGCGGCGACCGCCGGCCGCCTCGGCCATGACGTTCGTGCCGGTGATGTCGGCTGGCATGAGGTCTGGCGTGAATTGCACGCGGCCCATGTCCAGCCCAGTGGCCGCGGCGATGGTCCGCACCAGCAGCGTCTTGCCGGTTCCCGGGACACCTTCGAGCAACGCGTGACCATCGGCAAGCAGACAACACAGCACCTGATCGACAACGCGGGACTGCCCCATGACGCTGCCGGCCACTTCTGCTCGCATCGCCGCAATCCCGGCCTGCACAGCCTGCACCGAGCCATGGACAGACTCCGTATCAACGGGATCGGGCTCAGGAGGCGGCATCAAACTCACTGCTCATCCTCCCCGTCACGCAGCCGTTTGCGCACGGCCCGCAGCCGGGCCATCGTGCTCTGGTCCTCCGAGTCGTCCCCCGCGTCCTGCTCGGGTTCTTCACGCGCCGCGGGCGTGGGCATCTGAGGCGGCTCCGTCGGGGCGGGCGCTGCGGCGCGGCGGGCCGCAGCACTGGCCTTGACTTGTTTCCACGCGACCGAGGCAGACCCTGCAGCAACACCCAGCCCCGCTGCGCGGCGCGCCAGCACCGCCCGTCGCTGTCGGTCGGGCACGAGGCGCCGCGCGGCGATGTCGATCAGCAGCAGCGCCGCGGCCAGTATTGCCAGCAGACCCCAAATGGTGCGCTGCCCGGCTTGGCGAGGCAGGCCCGCCCGCTCGAACACACGGACCAACGCCGGGTCCTCGTCGATCGAGAGCACCCGGCCACCGCTTCGCTGGGCCACCTGACGCAGGAGCACTTCATTGCTGGCAACAGCGCGATCTTCGTCAGGCCAGTTCTGCACAACAGCGCCCTGCACCCAGCCCTCCACCGGATCACCGGACGCCGGATGGGTGCCGTGGTAGCGAACACCCACCACCCAGCCGCCGCCGGAAGCGCCGTCGCCACCGCCACCGACATCGCCCATGCGGAAACTGCCGCTGTACCGGCCGGGGCCGGTCTGCTTCAGACGCAGCGGCGCACTCACGCCGCCGGGCCCCATGATGGCCGCCTGCGTCTGGAGAAAGTTCAGATAGCCCGCGTCGGCGTCCATCGCTTCGACATCCACCACGACCTCGCCGCTCTCGCCTTCCCGTAGATTCAGCGACAGCAGCCCATCGTCCCGGGGCCGAAGCAACCACGAAATGGTGCGTTCCCACAACGGAACCTCGCCCGCCCAGCCAGCCCAGGCGCGGGTCCAGCGAAGGCCGAGATCACTGGTGAAGGCCGCCGTCCGGCCAAGGCCCTGATGCGACCATGCAAACAGAGGGTCGTCGGCCTGCTCGGTGGGAACGACGATGGCGTCCTGGGCCAACCCGCCACGCGCCTCGGTCAAGACGTACCCGGAGATGGGCGGCACCGCACCGATCGCATCGATGGCGTTTCCCGGCAATGGCCCGCCGCCCGGTCCCGCCCAGCGGGGGGCAAACTCGCCTTCCTGCAAGAGCGAGCGCGAGACCACCTGCGCCTCCTGAATGAAGATGGCCGGCAACTGGCTTGGGTTCTGGACATCATGAAACCGACCACCCGTCAACGTCGCCATCGCCTTCATGCGGCGACGATCCATGGGCGTTCCATGGCCACCCACCATGACGGTGCTCACGGTGACCTTGGCCGCAGCGTACTGCTCGAGCAGTTCCGGGGGAGGCGGCTGCGGGTCGCCGTCGGAGATGATGATGAGGTGCTTCTGTCCAGCCGCCACGCCCTCCAACCCATCGAGGGCGAGCCGCATCGATGTGGCGAAGGTTGGCATGTCTCCATACTTCAGCGAAGCCGCCGCGTGCAGGGCGGCGCGTTTGTCGCCCGCAACCTGCATCGGGAAGGCCCACTCCGAAGCGCCAAACTGGTTGGCGTACTCGACGATGCCGACGTAGTCCAGACTTGACAAGGCCTCAATGGAGGCCTCGGCGACTTTGCGTCCCCAGTAGTTGCCCCGGGGCATTTCGCACGAATGCACAATGATCGCCAACGCGCCGCGCCGGACCTGCCGCTCGGCAGGCGGATCAAGTCCGATAGGAAGAACCTCCGCCACTTGCGAACCGATCCAACCACCGGCACCGAAAGAGATTGGACCACCCGTCATCAACAGACCCCCACCCCCATCCCGCACCCACGCGGCCAGTTCGCCATCCACGTGATCGGGCAGACTCCACCGCGGCAGATTCACCATCGCGATCGCGTCCCACGCGGCGAGCGCCGCCGGACCTCCGATGATCCGCTCCACGCCGCCGACTTCGACAGTCAGCCCACGCCGCGTGAGCAGCTCGGCCAGTCTGCGACCACCCTGCCCGCCCTCCGACACCAGCAGCACGCGGCCCTGCCCGGCGTGCAGTGACACGGCCGCGGCCCGGTTGTTGGTGCGGCGCGCATCGGTGCTCGCGGCCGCGGGCTCGAAGACGGCCTCGTACCACTGCATCGATCCGCCGCCCGCGGGCGCCGTCAGCGGAATGACCGTCAGTCCAGGCTCAAGTGAGATATCCAGGCCGGCTCCCTCCGGCATCGGCACCGGAGATCCATTTCGCAGCAGGACTAGGCGGCCGCGGGCCGCCGACTGACTGCGAAGGACGACCCGCACATCCACCGCATCGCCGGGACGGATGTCCGCCGGCGCAATGAGCCGCTCGACCATGACCTCGCCCCGCCGCTCATACCGCACCGGCAGCACGTCAATCGGGATACCGGCATCGGCCGCCCGATCTGCTGCCTCCAGCAGAGAGCCGGAGGTCTCGTTTCCGTCACTCACCAGCAGGATGCGGTGGGCACCGGCCTCGGGCAGCAGGCCCTTGGCAAACTCGACCGCGCCCGCAAGATCGCTCGCATCGGTTCGACCCTGCACAGCCTCGATGCCAACCTGTCCGTGGGTGTCCGGCATCACCACCACCGAGGCCGATCTCGCCGCATGCACCACGGCGAGCCGATCATCCTCGCTCCGCGCCGATGTCGCCTGCTGCAGCCACTGCACGGCGGCATCGAGTTCAGCCTCAGTGATCGACCGGCTGCGGTCCAGCACCACCGCGACCGTCAAGTCGTCATTGGATCGAAGCATGACCGGCTCAGCAAGCGCCAGCACCAGCGCCGCGACCAGGAGACCCCGGAGCACCGGCACCACCACACCCCGGACCGGACCGAGCGACACCCGCGCACCACGCGACCACCACCAGACCGGCGCCAGCAGCACCAACAACAACAGCCATCCCGGGTGTTCAAACTGCATTGGCAGCAATGCTACCGCTCTGGGTCGCTGGTGAGGGCGGCGCGTGGAATGCGCAGCACTCGGGCATTCCCGGTGTCGAGCACCTGGACCAGGTCACTGGACGGGTCGTAACTGACGCCCCACGGCATTCGCAGTCGGCCCGGACCGCGTCCCCAGCCGCCCCAGGCGCCGAGCCGCTCGCCGCTGGGGCTCCACCGACTCAGGCGGTGCCCGCCGAATTCGGTGACGATCAGACTGCCGTCCGGCAGGGTTGCCACGCCATAGGGATACCGCAGCCAGCCGCTGCCGATCTCCCACACCTGCTCGCCGGTCAGCGGGTCGATTCCCTGCACCCGATGATTGCACGAGTCGGCCACCCACAACACCTCGCCGCCCGGCGAGAAGGCCATCGACTGTGGACGCCGGTACTGACCCGGCGCCTCGCCGGGCCCACCCAGCACACGAATCGGCGCGCCTGCTTGGTCAAAGACCTGAATGCGATCATTGCCGCCGTACTCGGACACGTACCACGCCCCACGCGCGTCGATAAGTACATCGGTGGGATAGATGAAGTGACCGGGGTCGGTGCCATAGTCCCCGAAGGTCCGCTGCAACTCGCCCTCGCTGCTGAAGACGCTGACGCGATACTCGTGCGTATCGGCCACTGCGACTTCGCCCTGTGGCGTAACGCTCAGCCCGGTCGGTTTGCCATTGTCAAAGGCGGGCATGGTCCACCACACGCTCACATCTCCCGCGGCGTCAAGCCGCTGCACCCGCGCCGATTTGTCCACGACGTAGATGCCGCCCCGGCCATCCGATGCGATGCCCCGCGGCACCTCGAATCGCCCCGGCGCGCGACCGGGCAGTCCCACCGTTTGCGATGCAGGAACCGGAGGCAGCGACGACTGGATGTCTTCTGCCCGCTCGCACGCCATCGGAATCATCAGACATAGCAGCCACAGATGCGCAGCCCCACGCCGCGGCCGAAGCAAACTCAATGCAATCACCACGCCGGCCGCCAGCACCGGCAGTGGCAGCCAGGCCAGCACTCGCACGATGGTCTCGGGACGCTGATAGTGCATTGCGTTGAGCAGCGTGACCGCCAGCGGAGGATGTGACATGGGAGGCGACAGCCTGGCAGCCAGCGCAATGTCCGACACCGCAAAGGCAACGGCGATCATCCCGGCCGCGGCCGCGGTCGCGGCCGTGGTTGGATCGGGTCTCCACCATGGTGTCGGGTCGAGGGTCTGCAGGTCTCGCTGCTGCCGCGACTCACTGGCCGCCAGCCACCGAGATGCGAGCAGGGCCACGGCGCCGCCGCGGACCAGCAGGCCGAGCACCCATGCGGCGCCGCTGCTGCTGATCGATCCACTCCAAACAGCCCCCACCGCCGCGGCCACCATCGGTGCAGGCAGCAACGCAGCGGCCACCCAACTCATACCCAGCACCCTGCACCACCTCGCGCCCCAACACTTCCGCGTCCCCGCGACGAGCACCGCAACGAGCAGGCCGACACCGCCCGCCCGGGCGAGCGTTCGAAGCATCGGCTCCCCAATGGATGGCGCTGCGGGCCCCGCCGAGTCATCTATTCGCCACCAGAGCGTTGCCAGCAGCACCAGCGGCGCTGCCACGAGGACCAGCCAGACCACCGCGGCGAAGATCGCCCCAGCGGCGCCTTGCCGGGGGGGACGTTCCGCAGCAGCGAGGTCATCACCAACCCTGGCGACCCACCACCACAACACCACGCCGCCGAGCACGGCAGCGATGGCCATCGGCCACGCGGTCGCCGCCAAACTCGCCACATCGGCGCCAAGTGCCGCGCGGGCACGGAGTTCGTTTGCAATCGTGAACACGCCCGCCAGATCAAACGCGGTGGTACAGCCCGCCGTCATGAGCGCTGCGAGCAACGCGCCGACTCGCAGCCCCGCTCGCTCGGCTCGAAGCCGTGCGAGCTGGCGACCAAGGAAGCCGGCGCCATCGATGGCCAATTGATCGCAGCGGGCGCGGGACCACCGCATCGATGCTGGCAGCACGCAGCACACGACCAGTGGCCATGTACCGGCGACCATGGCGACCGCCAACATGAACCACCGCACCGGGCCGACTCCGCCGCGGCTCGCCGCGAAGTCATACAGCGCGCTGCCCGGCGGCGCCGAAGCCCACCAGGCGTAATACACCGCCCAACTTGGCAGCAGCAGTCCCAGCACCAGCACAGCCAGCAGCACCGCCCGGCTCCGAGCCCCCACACTGGCCAGCAGATGGGCAGTTGGCACCGCGGCCACAACCGAAACGATCGCCACCCCGAAGGACCACCCCAGCGTGGTCAGCAGCAGCATGCCTGGTGCGTGCAGTGGCGGCAGCATCTTCCCATCCCCGGCGCCGCCTCGCAGCATCTCCCACATCACACCGATCGCCGGCCATCCGACCACGACGCCCCATGCCAGCAGCAACAGGCCCTTACCGCGCACCGCCGCCTGTCTCTCGCAAGCCATGCACCGCGGATTCAACGGCCGGCACCCAGATCGCTTCGATCTCGGCCAGATTCAAGTGCAGTGGATCCGGCACTGCCAGCTCCGGAAACTCGGCCGCAACGTCCGATGGAAACGGCACGTTGCCCGACACAGACGCGGCGAGCAGCCGGGCCACCTCCGGCGAGCACAACCAATCGACCAGCAACGCGGCGCTGCGTGGATGCGGCGCCCCTTGCACGATGGCGACAGTGTTGGGCATGAGCATAGGGCCCGCGCCGGTCGCGGCACCGTGGCGCGGCAGCACCATGTCCAACGCGGCGCCTGCTCGATTCGCCGCCCGCACGTCGTCCGCGTCGGTCGCGCCCAGCAACGCCTCGCCGCGGCGCACCCCGTCAACGACCGCCGCATTTCCGCCCGGAAGCAGGCGAACCTCATTGGCTGCCAGACCATCCAACCACTGCTGCCACCCGTCGCCGCCCTGCCGGTCGTACCACCATCGCATCGCCGCAAGATGGCCACCGGTCGTTCCGAAACGCGGGTCAGCCATGAGCAACTCGCCCTTCCACCGTGGGTCGGCCAGCCCCTCCCACGTGCCGGGGACGTCCGCACGGCTGATTTTTCCGGGATCAAAGACCAGCACCCGCGGACGCGGCGAAAAGGCATGCCATTGATGCGCCGCATCACGCCACTGGGCTGGCCAGTCCTCCGTACGGCTCGATACGTGCGGCGCCAAGAGCCCGTCGTTGGCCAACGACACGGTGCCAATCGCTTCGGACGACCAGAACACGTCCGCAATCGGCGCCCCACGCTCGCTGCGAAGCCGCTCAAGCAGCCCGGTGGTCTTGCTGGCCTCGGTGTCGCCCACCATCAACACGCGGATGCCGTGCGTTTCTTCAAAGGCCTCAAGAATCGGTCTGGCAATGGCTTCGTCGGTCGAGACATACACCACCACGCTGGGCCCGCCACGCTCACAACCAAGGCCCCACAAGAACAGCCCGCACAGAAGAACCACGCTGAACCACCCTGCCACGCATCTCACGGGGACTCCGACCCCCCCGGACTCTCCGGATCCCCCGAGTCCTCATCTGACCCTGCATCCGATGGTTCATCCCCCGCGTCTGCACCGGCATCCGACTTCGCCGCCGCTGCGACCTCGCGGGTCGATGCGAACCACGCCGCCACCGCCTCGCGGTACCGCCGCGGAATTCGCTGCACGTCCAGTCCACGCTCGATGCGGCGGCGGGCCGACTGAATCGGCGCATCGGCCGGCGTCGACGCGGCGCCGCGCGTGAGTGGCCCGGAGATGGGCGCTGAGGCGACAACCGGCGTGCTGGCATCCATGTCTGCACGGGTCCGCGCAGCGGCCGTGTTGGCGCTCGGATCCTCTTCAGCCCTCCGCGGACCCGCCCCGCCAGGCATGCGACCGGGCAACTTGGACGCTGTCAGCGAGCGGCCCGCCTTCCCAAGACCCGACTTGCATGCCTTTTGGCACTGCCCGGCCTGCTTGCAGGCCCGCTGGGACTTCGCGAGTTTCTTGCTGGCAGCGTCACTGTTCGGAGCGGGCGTCTTGCCGGGGTTCTTGCACTGGCTCGCGGCCTCTTTGCAGTCTTTGGAGAGTCCGTCGAGCATTTCCGAAGCGGCCACCGCGTCCATCAACTGCTTGCGAAGTTCTTCTCGCTGCGACTCGGTCAAGTGCGTCGCGTCTTCAAGCACATCGGCGTCCTGAAGGCCGGCATCGGCGAGGACCTGCTCCATCGCCTCGTCACGCATGGCCGCATCGGCCACATCCTGAGCGAGGGCTTCCAGCGCCGCGGCGCTCGCATCGGCGCTGGCCCGATCGCCGCTGCGAAGACGCTGCATCGCCTCGGCCATTGCTTCCATGTCGCCAGCACGCATGGCGCGACGCACCTCGGCGCTGGCGTCTTGCGACTGCGTCATCGCTGCCAGTCGATCCTGTACACGACGCAACTGGCGCTGCTGCTCGCCAGACTGGAATTCCTCGAATTGACGATTGAGTTCGGTGAGGTCTCGCAGCGTTTCCTGACGGAGTTCGGCCGGATCATTCAACTCGGCATGGTGTTCCAGATCGAATGGATCCTCCATGGCAGCCTGAAGATCAGGCGCGCCGTCGAGGGCTTCCTGCATGGCCGCGATGGCCTCGTCGGTATCAAGTTGTGCTTCGACCATGGCACCGCGCGGAATCGGTGGCGCAGCGCTGCCCTCGCCGACCATCGGCGGCAGCACGGCAATCGCCGCGGCCACTGTGGCCAGACTCACGGGCCACCACCACCTCGGCGGGAGCCCGATTGGAATCGCGCCGGGCACGGCCCGCTGCACATCACGCGATGTGGCGTGCGCGGTGGCAACCTCCTGCTGGCTCGCCACGAGCGGCTCACGACCGCTGGCGGTGAAGGCCAGCGCCGTTGAGAGCGAGTCATCCAAGTGCAGCCGCTCGTCCAGCACAATGGCCCCCCGCATGGGCGAGACCTGTGATGTGGCCCATCGGGCTCCAGCAGCAGCGACGACCGCCCCGCCCAGTCCAATGGCAATCCACCCCCAAGGCATGACCGGCGGGCCGGTGAGGGAGGCAATCACTGAGACCACTACGGCAATCGCGGCCGCGACCGCAGCGTAGGCACAGGCGGCTCGCAGTACACCGCGCATGGTCAACCGCTGCGCAGCCCGGCGGGCAAGCCGGGTCACGGCCGGATGTGACCGCGGTGTCTGAGCGTGTGACATGTCCTGAGTGTACGCGGGGAGCGGCTCATCGCACCCGATGCGCTCGAAAACGGACGCTTCAGCGTCGCCACGCGATCCAGCCAAGCCCGCAAGCGGCGCCCAGCAACACAATCGCGATGGCGCCCGACACTAACATCCACAGGCTCACCGCCTGAAGGGGATTGGGGCCGACTGCCAGCAGCACACCATCACCCCCCCCGGCGAGCCGAACCCGCCACGAGCCAGGCTGGGCCGCATCAAAGTGGCCAATCACCTCGCCGGCGCGATCGGTACGCTGATATGCCATCGTGTAGTCCGGCACGCGAATCGGCACGGCGGCACCGCTTGGACTCAACAGATGCAATTGTTCGGCGGTCACGGCCGCGCCGACCAACGGCACGCCATCGACCACCGCCCGCGTCTGACTCGCCACAACCCAGTCGCCTAGCGCCCCGACCTCGAAGCGTCCCTCGGGCGTCAGACGCACTGTGACCAATTGAAAGGCGCCAAGCGATCCAACTCCGCCGATCAACACCACCAGCACCGCCGCTGCGGCGCAACTCGCTGCCAGCCAGATCAGCGTCCGCCGGCTCACGCGGTCTCTTGATCGATCGCGTGCGTCACGGCCTGAGTAGCCGCGTCCAGATCGCCTGTGAGTCGGGCACCCGCCGCATGGATGTGGCCGCCGCCGCCGAGTTGCATGGCAACGGCGCGGACGTCGATGAATGGCCCGCCCGGCTTGCGAGGAGGCTTTGATCGCATGCTGGCCTTGACGCCTCCCTCGAACTCTTCGACCAACAGCACCGACATGTCGGCGCCCTGCACGACCAAGGGCGCATTGACCAATCCGACCACTTCGGAGCGCCGCCCGCCCGTCTCGGTAAAGTCGGCCCGGCACAGTCGCATGATGGCGACCTCGCCATCGTGAACCCACTGCACGCTGGCAAGTGCCCTAGCGTGCAAGGCCAGGCGCTCTGCCCGAGCGGTCTCTTCGATCATCCGATACAGGCCGTCCTTGTCCACCCCGCAGGCGAGCAGCCGCGCGGCCGCTTCGAATGCGCCTGCGTCCGCATTGGCCTGCCGAAACCACCCGGTGTCAGTGGCGAGACCGCCGAAGAGTGACTCCGCGACCGGCGTGCTCAACTCGATGCCGAGGCAATCGATCAAACGCATGACCAGCACCGTGCATGAGGCGGCTGCCGCGTCGACCACCCGGTCCGCCGCCACCTCGTCGCCGCTGGCGTGATGGTCCACTCCAATGACCCGATCGGCGCGGTCACGCAGCCAGTCTTTCAGGACTTCCAGTTGGCTCCACGCGCCGGTGTCGAGCACGATGATGAGATCGGGCTCGAGGTCCGGAATCTTGTGCGGCCCGCCCACGTGGGTCCAGGCGGTGTCGCCGGTCATGGCCGCCATGGCCGATGGGATCGACCCCAGCAGCCAGGCATGCATGTCCTTTGTCGGGGCCAGCGCCCGAACGAGCCCGATCACCGAGCCAACGGCATCGCCGTCAGGCTTCTCGTGCGAGGTGCACACGATGGTGTGGGCGGCAGCGATTCGCGCAGCGAGCGCTTCCATGGTGGCGGTGCTGTGGTAACTCATGGGGAGGCAGGATATCCGCTTGGGACTACTGAATCGATGTGGCGGCCGTGATGTCCCGCGCTATTTGTTCCTGAAGCGCCGCCAATGACTCATAGGCGATCTGATCCCGCAGCCAACGGTGCACATCGACCTGCAAGGGCCACCCGTACTCCACTCCGCCGCCATCCCATCCAATCAAGTGCGTCTCGAACACGCGGGGCGCGTCTGCAAAGGTGGGCTTGGTCCCGACGCTGATGGCGGCGGGAAAGGTGCCGTCCGGGCAGGTGGCCGTCCCGGCGTATACCCCGTCGGCCGGCAGCAGCACGTCCGCGGGCCCGAAGTTGGCCGTGGGGCATCCAATGGTTCGGCCTCGCTGGTCTCCGCGGACCACCGTGCCTTCCATCCGCCACGATCGACCGAGCAGGCGAGCGGCATCCTGCACACGGCCCCGTGTCACAAGCCGCCGAATGCGGGACGATCGCACCGGCACCTGCTCGAGGTTGCAAAGCGCCGCGGATACCGGCGGAACCGCCTCGACGTCGAAGCCGAAGCGGCGTCCAAGTTCACTGAGCATCTCGATATCCCCCACCCGGCCCGCGCCGAACCGGAAGTCAGGCCCTTCGACCACGACATCCGCCCCGCATGGAAGCACCGAGCCGGTGATAAAGGCCTCGGGCGACTGCTCGAGCCACGCTCGATCGACCGGCTGCACCACCACCTCATCGACACCGAGCGACTCAAGCAAGGCGATGCGGGTGGCCATGGTGGTGAGTTGCAGCCGGGGCATCTGTGGCCTGAGTACGACCGCTGGCGGCGGGTCGAACGTCATGGCAACCACGCGGCCAGTTGGACCCGCCAAACGCCGGGCCGCATGGAGAAGCGCCGCGTGCCCGAGATGGACGCCGTCGAAGTTTCCAATGGTCAGTGCCGTATTCGCCACCCCCGTACGGTACCGAACGAACGATCACGGGGCAGAAGCATCAAGCCCTTTTCCCGGGCGGCCGGGTCCAGTACCTTGCGCGGATGTCCGCAGATATCGACACCTCCGCCACACCCCCGCCCGGTGACGCCCTCGGCGTGATTGACCAAGTTGTGGACTCGCTTCGGTCCACCTCCGAAGAGGTCGTTCCGTGGTTTCTGAAGCAAATGCCACAGGTCTACTTTCAGGACACCGACGAAGAAACGCGGCTGGTGCACCTGCGAGCCATCATTGCAGCGAAGGCCAGTGGTCGCCCGGTCGAGATGACGCTCCGGAGCGAAGACGGTTCAGAGTGGACGAGCATGCGGCCACTGGACTATCCGGGCGTGCTGGCCGAACTGGTTTCCGAACTCCCCAAGGATCAACCGCTGCGGGCCGCCACGATTCACACGGCCCAAGACAGTTCGCTGGTGATTGACACCTTCGAGTTCGGTGAACTCGATGCGTGCGACCTGAATGATCCGGCCCAGGCCGCCAAGTTGGACGAGACAATCGCCTACGCCGAAGCCCAAGGAGCGGACTGGTCGCCCGAGTTGATCCGTGACTTCTTTCAGCGATGCTCCGCCGACGTCGTGCTCACACTGACGCCCGTGCGAATGACCCATCACTGGAACCTGTTCAAAGCCGTCACCGGCACCGAGCGAACCGCCGTGGTGCTTGAACAGGAGAACGACCCGACCCTCAGCCGCATTTCGGTCGCAGTCGCCAACAGCACCCGACGCACGATGCTGGAACGCATCGCCGAGCGGCTCAGCAACGCGTCGATCAACATCCACCGCGCCTACCTCGACACCATCGATGACGGCGACAACGGCAGCGTCAGTTTCGTCGGCTTCGTCGTGACCTCGCCCGATGGACAACAGATTGATCCGAACGGTCGCATGTGGCATCGCGTGCGGCACGACCTGATGCGCATCAAGTGGTCGGACAAGCGGGCCATCAAGCTGAATCAGGGACACCCGGAACTCGATCTCACCCACACCGAGTTGATCGTAGCCCTCGGTGATCTGGTGCATCAGGTGCTGAACCATCGCAATCGCTATGCCTTTACGTCGGAACGTGTCCGGCGGCTCGCGGTCGACAACATCGAACTGGCGACGACCTTGTGCGACCTCTTCCTCGATCGCTTCCACCCTGAGCATCCCCTGCCCGACCAGGCATTTGAGCAGCAGCGGGACGTCCTTCGCGCTGACATCGATGCCGAAGCCGATCTTGAAGATGCCCGCGTGGTCCTTCATGCAATGCTCGATGCGGTCGTCGCCACGTACCGGACCAACATATTCGTCGAGCAGCGGTATGCCTTGTCGATGCGACTGGACCCGACGCTTCTACAATCGGACGAGCGGCCGGACCTTCCCTATGGCGTCTTCTTTGTGCACGGCAGAGGCTTCAATGGGTTCCATGTGCGATTCCGCGACATTGCCCGCGGCGGCGTACGCGCGGTGCTTCCACGAAGTGGTCCACAATTCACCCGTGAGGCCGAGCGGCTCTACGACGAAGCCTACGGCCTTGCCTCGGCGCAGCACCTCAAGAACAAGGACATCCCCGAGGGCGGCGCCAAGGCGACCATCCTTGTCCACCCCGATGAGCTGAATGACCGCAGCATCAAGGCATTTGTCGATGCACTCCTCGACCTCATCGTCGACGATCCAGCCATCACGGCCCGTGTGGTGGATCGATTCGGCACACCTGAACTCATCTACCTCGGCCCCGACGAGAACATCTCACCGGCCCTGATCAACTGGATCGTCGCGTGGGCCGCCCGCCGCGGGTATCCAATTCCCACGGCCCTCATGAGCAGCAAGCCGGGCGCTGGCATCAACCACAAGGAATTCGGTGTCACGAGTGAAGGCGTCGTCGTCTTCCTTGAGGTCGGCCTTCACGCGATCGGCATACATCCGCGACACGAACGATTTACTGTCAAGATCACTGGCGGCCCAGACGGCGACGTGGGCGGCAACGCCATTCGCATCATGGATCGCGAGTTTGGCGATCACGCCTGCATCGTCGGCATCGCAGATGGAAGTGGCTCGGCAGAGGATCCTGCGGGGCTGAACCACGAAGAATTGCTGCGGCTGGTCGACGCTGGCTTGCCCATCGCCTCCTTTGACAAGTCGAAACTTGGTCCCGCCGGTCGCCTCTCCGACCTAGAAGAGTCCGAAGGCGTACGGTTCCGCAACACACTGCACAACCGCGTCGTAGCCGACGCCTTCGTGCCCTGCGGGGGACGGCCCGCAACCATGCACCAAGCAAACTGGCGGGAATTCCTCCTTCCCGATGGCGCCCCCTCCAGCCGACTGATCGTCGAAGGGGCCAATCTCTTTCTCACACCGCAGGCACGCAGTCATCTCGCCGATGCGGGCGTCGTCATCTTCAAGGACTCCTCGGCAAACAAGTGCGGCGTCATCTGCTCCAGTTATGAAATCGGTGCCAGCATGCTGCTCGCGCCCGAAGAGTTCATCGGCATCAAACAACAATTCGTCAATGAGGTGATCGGCAAGCTGCGTGAACTGGCTCGACTCGAAGCGGAGTTGCTCGCCCGCATGTTGCGGCGCCAACCGCGCCTGCATCTGCCGGACGCCAGTGTGCGACTCAGCCGCGCCGTGATCCGCACCGCAGACGCGATCGAAGGCTCACTGGACGCCCTGAGCGAAGCGGACCAGACGACCGTCGAGTCGGTCATTACCGATCACCTTCCAGAGATCCTGCTCACCACCGCTGGCGATCGCATGAAGAAACGCATGCCGCCGGCCTACCGCCGCTGGCTCATCGCCAAGTCGCTGGCAGCCCGCATCGTGTACCGCGAAGGACTTGAGTCGGTCGAGGCCGTCCAGACCGACTCGATCCCGGAACTCGCGGTCGAATTTCTCAGACGTGAGCATCAGCGAGCGCAACTGGCCGCCGAGGTCGAGGACTCGACCATGGACCACGCCGCCGACATCGCCGCCCTGCTCCGAACCACCTCAATCCTCTCCACGATTCCCTGCAACGAATCAGAGGATGGATGAACGTGCTTGCACTCAGCCTGCTGTGCATCGTGGCCGCCCTCGGACCTGCCCCCGGAACCGCTCCCACGACCGGAGCGTCCACCGAGTCCGCCACAATCGAGCCGTCAACCCGGTGCATCGTTCACTACGACGGACAACATCGGGTCTGCGGCGCATTGATCAGCCGAGACACGGACACCGTCTCCATCACCGACGAAGATGGCCTGACACATGCCATCCCGATACAACGAGTCGTTGCCATCGAGCCGCTGCTGGAACTGTCGACGCCGACCGAGGGCGTTGTGGAGTTGATCGATGGGCGACAACTCCGTGGCATGCTCAGACGAGACACATGCCGCGCCGTCGAAATCATGCTCCACGGTGTCCCGACCGAAGTGGACCGGACGCGGGTCTCCCGCGTGTGGATCCTCGCCCCGCTCCAGCAGCGGTATGAGGAGTTGAAGCGGTCGATGTCCTTGGATCGGCCTGGGGCGCATTTGTCCCTGTGCCGCTGGCTCGTCTCGGAACGGGCGTGGGAACTGGCCGTGCCAGAACTGGAAGCCCATGTGGGGGCACACCGCTCCGCTGAGGCCTCCAAGATGCTTCGAATGGCCACGGCCCACCGGAAACTCGGCCGGCAACAGGCCGCGTCGCCACCCAACGTTCGCCCACCCACAGCACCCACGACGCACTCCGACCCACAACCAGTCGACGAGGCGGCGGTCAACCTGATCCGCGTCTACGAGATGGATCTGAACAACCCGCCACCCATGCGCATTGACGAAGCGACCCGCCAAGCCTTCTTGGACGCCTATCGCACCAGCCCGCTGTTGCCCCAACGCGATGACGAGCGAGCCGCCCTCCTCGCAGCCGAACCGGTGAATATTCTGCGGCTCATGTTTGCGCACCGGGCCCGAGAGTTCTACGGACGGGTCCGTGTACTGGAGGAACCCGATGCGATCAGGCAGTTCCGCCAGTCCGTCCATGATCTCTGGCTCGTCCCCCGATGTGCCACCACCGACTGTCACGGAGGAACCGCCGGCGGACGATTTCGGCTGCTTCGATCCCCACGCTTGGACGACCGACACCGAACCAGCAATCTGCTCATATTGAACGAGTTGACGTTGGACGGTGACCCGATGATCAACTGGAATGATCCCATGCAATCCACCCTCATCCAGTATGCCCTGCCGGCCAACAAGGCGGCGCGTCCCCATCCGCCCGTCGCCAGATGGCGGCCCGTCCTCGACTCGCCCAAGAGCCAAAAGACAATCAGGACCATTGCGTGGATTGAGTCCATGATGCGTTCGCCCCGACCCGAGTACCCGGTCGAGCCGCCCGTCCAACCTGTTGCTGAGACACCCCAGACGCCGCGCGTACCACGCTAGCAGACCCTGACCAGAGTCCGTGAATGCCCTCCTGCTATAGTTTCCTCATCAAGTTGGTCCACTCGAGGGGGTTGGAGTACCTGCACCATGCGATCATGCCTGCTTCTGCCGGCCATCCTTGTCACCACCGCCCTCACGGCCTGTGACAATGAGGACGCGGCCACGCACCGCGAGTCAGTCGCCGCACTGGAGCGAGTGACCGCCCTGCTCCATGACGCCCCAGCCAACGGTGAACAGGCCATCGTGGAACTGAAGATGATCTCCAAGAAGCTCAGCGGCCTGCGAGGCCTGAGCCGCGAACTCAAAGCCAGCCAGTATCGCATGCTGACCCAAGCCGACCTGCAACTGGCCGCCCACCTGCGGCAGCGCGGACTGGCAGATCAAACCAAGGCCATCGAGGCGACCGCCACGATCGAGGCGCTCAGCGGCGCCGCCACCCTGCAAAGGCAGCGTCTTGGAAAGAGGGCCGCGACGTCCGGACAACTCGGCGGAGATGAGCTCGCGGCCGCTCGCTCGGCCACCATCCGACTGCGTGACGGCCTCGAGCGGCAACATCAGAGTCGGCAACCCGACGTGGCGAAAGCCGATGAGGCCAACAAGATTGCCGCCGCAAAGGTTCTGAACCTGCGGACCCGGGCGGCCGAATTGCTCGCCCACGCCGCCGACGTAGACGCCGTCACCGGCCACCCACTCCGGGTTGAGGCCGCTGTCCTGGATCGCCAGGCCGCTGCCATGGAAGCCGACATGGAACGTCGATCAGCGCACACCGACATGTATCCCCGGCTGGATCTTGACAACCTTTCCGTACAGACCCAAGGTGTCTCGGAACGTGTGGACACGCTCGACGAGGAGATTGGTCGTGTCGACGCATTGGCCACCAGCCGGCAAGACCTCGATCAGGCCGGAAAGACCGCGGTCGATGCCCTCGGAGTCCGAATCAGTGCGGCCAGCACCAACCTGGCCGACGTACTGACCGGCCCCCTCAAGGCCGACTACGACGCCACGCTGGCCGTCCTGCAACAAGCCGTCCAATCGGCCAACAAGGTGAACGGCGATCGCGGAAGCAATCAAGCCGACCAGTTGGCGAAAATCCAAGCACAAATGGCCCTCTTGAACCTCGCTGCGGCGCGAGCCGACATGCTCTCGCATGTCACCCGTGTGCTCGACGCTGTGGCCGCGCACGGCCAATGGTCCGGCGCCAATTCGTGGGGCAACACGCGACAGGAACTACAGCAGGACTGGAAAAGTGCTGATGCAATCGCAACAACAGCCAGAGCGGAAGCCGAAAGTCTGATCGGAAGCCTCGGCGGCCCTGCGGCCGCCATGCTGCTGGGACAACTCGACAACCGTGGCGCCCCTCCGGCAGCACCCCCGGAAGCAACCCCGATAGCAACCCCGGACACGCCCGCCCAGCCGGGTGACGACGCCGAATAAGCGGTCGACCCCCCATGCGTCAACGCCGACGCGGCGCCATCGTCCACTTCACGCCACACGATCAACAGTCCAGCAGGAGGTTCAGGCCTCGCTGAATCGAGCCTGCGTCGCCAACGCGGCCGCTCGCACAATCTCCGGCTCATCGCTCGACGACGCAATCTCGTCGATCACACGCCTGATCTGCGCATCGCCAGGTCGCTCGCCCGCCGCAATGCACGCGTTGCGGCGCCACATGTCACGCGTGGCCCGAGTCATCGGTGTCCCCTGAAGACGGCGGACCCGGTCCGCTTCGGTCCACTGCAGCACCTCGAGAATCTCGAAGCCGTGCAAGCGGGGCGCATAGGCCTCCCCCGCCGCCACCGCGCCTGATCGCTCGGTCGGCTGGTTGTGCGGGCACACCTGCTGACACACATCACACCCAAACATCCACCCGCCGATGTCTTCATGAAATTCATCAGAAATCACCCCGCGATCCTCGATCGTCAACGCCGCAATGCACCGCCGGGCATCGAGGTGCCAAGGCGTCAACGCATCGGTCGGGCACGCATCGATGCACCGCGTACACGTGCCGCAGGGGTCCTCGGCGGCGGCAGGTGTCGGGCTGATGTCCAGCGTCGTCAAGACCTCCCCGAGCAGGCACCACGAGCCGACGCCGGTCTCGATGAGCAGCGTGTTCTTTCCCACACGGCCCAGCCCCGCGGCTTCGGCATGGGCCCGCTCCATGATCGGTGCCGTATCCACGCAACTGCGGAACGTGGCATCCGGCCACCGCGTCTTCCATGCATCACACAGACGATGCAGCCGCCGCTTCATGATCTTGTGGTAGTCGCGGCCCTTGGCGTAAGCCGCAATCTGTCCCTCTTCCGGACCCGGCGGCTCGTATCGATCGGCAACGCAGATGATCGACCGGACGCCTTCGAGCAGCCCCGATGGATCGGCGCGAAGGTGCGTATTGCGAGCCATCCATGCCATCGATCCGTGCATGTCTGCATCGAGCCAGGACTGCAACAACTCGGCCCGGGGCGGTGGACCGCATGGCGTGACCCCAGCGAGCGCAAAGCCCTCGGCCAAGCAGGCCGCCACGAAGAAGTCTGCGGCCTCCATGTCAGAAGTCTGCGCCGCCGTCGGTCGGCTCCAACGAAGCGTGGGCCGCCGGCAGCGTGCGATGGCCGAACTCGACGAAGTCAACGGTGATGGTCGCGCCCTGTGGACGCCGTCCCAGCCGCAGCACGCGGCCAAGCCCGAACCGCGGGTGCCGCACCGGTTGACCCGGATGCACGGTGGTCTCGACAACCTGATTGACCTGCCATGGGTCGTCCGCCTCGATCTGGCGCACCGAGTCGGCAGGAATCTCGGCGAGAAACCGGCTGGGCGCCGTGCGTTCGTGCTGGCCCCGCTGCGTGCGCGCGTTGGCGTGGCCCATCAACAGATGCCGCCGAGCACGCGTCATGCCCACATAGCAGAGGCGGCGTTCCTCCTCCATCTGCCCCATGTCGTCAAAGGCCCGCCCGTGCGGCAGAATGCCCTGCTCGCAGGCCACGATGGCCACCACGTCAAATTCGAGACCCTTCGAAGCGTGCAGGCTCATCAGCGTCACGGCGCCCTGCTCGGGGTCGATCATGTCAGCGTCGGCCACCAGCGTGATCGACTCAAGCCACGCAGCCAGTTTCCCGGCGAGCATGGTTGGCGCGTCGACTTCGGCATCGAGCTCCTGATCGACCTCGCGATCGCTCGCGGCGCTCACGAGTTCCTGCAGGTTCGCCACCCGATCAATGTCCTCTTCCTGGGCCTTCGCCCGCAGCGACTGCTCCAATCCCGACTCGTCCAACACCCGAGCAACCAGATCGGCCAGCGACACTTCAATAAGCCCGCCTGACATCGCAGTCCGCCATCCGTCGAGCATCGCAACAAATCGATCGATCGCCACGCCCGCTCGCTTGTTCAACCCGTCAACCTCAACCCGCCGACGCATCGACTCGGCCAGCCCGATCCCGTTCCCCGCCGCGAACCGCTCAAGCCGATTCATGCTTGTTCCGCCGATGCCCCGCGCCGGCACATTGACGATCCGCCGCAGTGAAATGTCGTCAGACTCGTTGTGGAGCACACGGAGATAACTGATGGCGTCCTTGACTTCCTTTCTCTGATAGAAGGCCGTGCCCCGGGCAACGACGTGCGGAATCTCCGCCGCGCGGAACGCTTCTTCGAGCACCCGGCTGATGGCATTGATGCGATAGAGCACAGCCATTTCGTTCCAGGGAATGTCGTCAGTGTCGTGCAGCCCCCGAAATCGCTCGACCACCTCCATGGCTTCGGCGTGCTCATCCATCGCCGAAAACAACACCGGCAACTCGCCGTCACCCAGTTCCGTGTGCAGCGTACGCGCCCGATGGCTCTCGTTGCATGCGATCAGCCCCGATGAAGCCGACACAATCCTAGCCGTGCTGCGAAAGTTCTGTCCCAGCGAGACCGTCGAAGCGCCAAGGTACTGCGACTCGAAGTCCAGGATGTTCGTGATGTCCGCCCCACGCCACGCGTAGATGGACTGATCTGGATCGCCCACCACACAGATGTTTCCGTGGGCAGACGCAATGGTGCTAGCGATGATGAATTGTGCGTGATTGGTGTCCTGATACTCGTCCACCATCAGGTACTCGAACCGCGATCCCAGATGCGATCGCAGCTGCGGTGTGTCCCGCAGCGCCACCGCCAGCAGACGCAGCAGATCATCAAAGTCCAATGCATGCGCTCTGTTCAGAATGCCCTGATAGGACTTGTACAAAGTCGCCATCGAGCGGCTCCAGAAGTCGCACGCATTCTCCTCGGCATCACGCGGCGACAAAAGTGCCTGCTTGGCGCGACTGATTGCGGCCAGCACCGAGGCAGGTGGCCAGTTGGCCCCGTCCATGCCGGACTCGATCACGGCCTGCTTGGCCGCTGCTTTCTGATCACTGCTGTCAAAGATGGTGAAGTCCTGCGGCACACCAACCTGCTCGTGCAGCACACGCAGTTGGCGCGCTGCAAACGCATGAAAGGTGGCAATGGTCAGTCCGCGCGCTTCACGCTCGCCCACAAGACAACGCACGCGGTCGCGCATCTCCCCCGCGGCCTTGTTCGTAAACGTCAATGCCAACACCGACCATGGCGCCACGCCTTGCTCCAGCAGCAGCGCGATTCGCCGCGTCACGACAGTGGTCTTGCCCGAGCCAGGCCCCGCCATGACAAGTTGCGCCCCCGCCCGGTGGCACACCGCTTGCCGCTGGGCGGCGGTGAGTCCCTTCAACAACGCCGATTCCGTACTCATACGCAGATCCTACCCGGACCGCAGAATGCCCCCTCACAAACCCAAAAACCAGCATCGCCCCTCCTGAAAGACCCAAAAAAGGACTCGCAGCGGCCGAAAGAGACAGGTGATCCACAGCTGGGCGCATATTCTGCGCTCGCCCTAACTGCGGCCAGAAGCCTGCTTTGCACGAGAACCCCCATTCGATCCTTGTGAATCCCCAAGATTGGGTAGGTGCGGATCTTGATGCCACAACATGTAGTAGTACGATACGCTCCAAGACGACCCCCGGAAGTTGGCCCCAGAAAGCTGCTCCCGTGACGGTGCCCCGGACGCGTGCCCAGTGCGGCCCGCGACTTGGAGTGCCACTTCCCCGAACGCGGCCTTGGACCGCCTACTGGACTCGCGGGACGTCTGACGATGCTGAGCGAGTGGTGTGGTGGAACCAACCACACCGGACTCGGGCAAGGTGGTGTGGGACGGCCAAGGGAGGCCCCCATGGGAGAGAGGAGTTCCCCAACACGGCCCAAGGGCCCCAACGGGAACGTGAAGCCGGCCGATCGCGGCCACGAGGCGCGTGTGATGACAGAGGTGTGGAACACAACAACGCAGCACGCCGGTGGCAACGGGACGCATAGGCGTGGACCCGCCACAAGGCCCGAGGGGACCACTCACACACTGGAGGAATGGACGCTTCAACGCGTCGAAGATTGAGTTTTGTAAACCCCCCAGCACTCGCTGGATGGGGCCGCTATGTCACTTGAGAGAGATGGGCACGGACGCCCGAAGGAATACGAATGAAAGTCACACGACGCTTCACCAAACCCGGAACCGACGTCTTCGACTCTGTCGAATGGGAACGCCGATCAAGCCGCATCACCAACGCGGACGGCTCAATCGTGTTCGAGATGAAGGATGCGTGGATTCCCAAGCAGTGGAGTCAACTCGCCACCGACATCATGGTGAGCAAGTACTTCCGCAAGGCCGGCGTGCCGCAGGTCAATGACGAAGGTGAGCCCCTCACGGACGAGCAGGGTGAAGCCACACTGGGCCCGGAGCGATCCGCCCGTCAGGTCATTCACCGACTCGCCGGATGCTGGCGGGCCTGGGGCGAGAAGCACGACTACTTCGACGCCACCGAGGACGCCGAGGCGTTCTACGACGAGTTGTGCTGGATGATGCTCAATCAGGTCGCCGCACCGAACAGTCCGCAGTGGTTCAACACAGGACTGCACTGGGCCTACGGCGTCAGTGGCCCCCCGCAGGGACACTGGGTCAATGACCCGGCCACCGGCCGGCAAATGCTCGCCGACGATGCCTACTCACATCCGCAGCCACACGCCTGCTTCATTCAATCCGTCGACGACGACCTCGTCGCGCCCGGCGGCATCATGGATCTGTGGACCCGCGAAGCACGGCTCTTCAAGTACGGATCTGGCACCGGAACGAATTTCTCAAGTCTTCGAGGCAACGACGAACCGCTTTCGGGCGGGGGGAAGAGCAGCGGGCTGATGAGTTTCCTCAAGATTGGTGACCGCGCCGCTGGTGCCATCAAGTCGGGCGGCACGACACGCCGCGCCGCCAAGATGGTGTGCCTTGACGCGGACCACCCGGACATCGAAACCTTCGTCAGTTGGAAGGCTCGAGAGGAACTCAAGGTCGCGGCCATGGTCGAAGGGATGCAACAGCTCTCCGACAGCCAGCAGGAACTCGCCAAGGACCTCGGACTGAATCTTGATTACGACTTCAATGGCGAGGCCTACCAGACGGTGTCGGGTCAGAACTCCAACAACTCCGTGCGGCTCTCAAACGAGTTCATGCACGCGGTCGAGACGGACGACGACTGGAATCTCATCCGACGCACCGACGGCGAGGTTGCCAAGACGATCAAAGCCACAGCCCTGTGGGATCGCATCTGCGGTGCCGCGTGGCAGTGCGCAGACCCTGGCCTGCAGTTTGATGGCACGATCAACGAGTGGCATACCTGCCCGGTCGACGGCCGGATCAATGCCTCGAATCCCTGCAGTGAGTACATGTTCCTGGACGACACGGCCTGCAATCTCGCCTCCATCAACCTGCTGAAATTCTGGGACTCCAGCTTGCAGACCTTCGACGCGAAGGGCTATGAGCACGCCATCGATGTCTGGACGGTAGTGCTGGACATCTCGGTGCTGATGGCCGCCTTTCCCTCCCGGTCGATCGCCGAACGAAGTTATCGATTCCGCACGCTGGGACTGGGCTATGCCAATCTCGGCGCGCTGCTCATGCAGGCCGGCATCCCCTATGACTCCGAGGAGGGTCGAACCGTTGCCGGCATCATGTCGGCCATCATGACCGGCCGGTCCTATTCGATGAGCGCCAAGATGGCCGAGGCTCATGGCCCCTTCGCAGGATTCGAAGACAACCGTGACGACATGCTGCGGGTCATACGCAATCACCGGCTGGCGGCATTTGGAGAAGACCGATCCTCTGATGAGTGGGAGTCACTGGACATTCGACCAGTCTCCATCGACGTGGCATGTGCCCGCAGCGGAAACATCAACATCGCCAATGCCGGCGATCTGCTTGACCGCGCTCAACTGGCGTGGGACCGCGCGCTCAGCCGCGGCACCAAGCACGGCTTCCGCAACGCTCAGGTCACCGTGATCGCGCCGACCGGAACCATTGGACTGCTGATGGACTGCGATACGACGGGCGTGGAACCTGACTTTGCCCTGACCAAGTTCAAGAAACTTGCTGGCGGCGGCTACTTCAAGATTGCCAACCAATCGCTTCGTCCGGCCTTGCTCGCCCTGGGATATTCCGAGGATCAGGCCGCCGAGATTCTCCGCTGGGTCATGGGCACGCTTGATCTCGATGTGCCGATGCCCGATGACGATGGCACCATCTCGGGTGACCCCTCCACCTTCCGCGACTACCTCGTCGATCATGGCTACACCGCCGACGATCTCGCCACGGTCATGGCCCAGTTGCCCACCGTGTTCGACCTGCAGTTTGGCTTTACGGCATGGAACATGCCCGAACAGGTGCTGGAACGATGCAGCACCGGCGACATTGAGACGGTTCGAGCGCGGGGAGACTTTGACGGCCTGCCCGCCTTGGGCCTGACACCACCACAAGTTGCAACACTCAACCGACTTGTGTGCGGCACGCAGACCATTGAAGGAGCGCCACACCTGCGAGACGAGCATCTGGCCGTCTTCGACTGCGCCAATCGCTGCGGCCCCACGGGCAAGCGATTCATCGCGGCCAACGGGCACATCCAGATGATGGCGGCAGCGCAACCATTCATCTCGGGCGCCATTTCCAAGACCATCAACCTGCCGAACGAAGCGACACTCGAAGACATCAATCGCTGCTACCGCCTCAGTTGGGAGTTGGGCCTCAAGGCCAACGCGTTGTATCGCGACGGCTGCAAATTGAGCCAGCCGCTGAATTCCTCGAGCGGCGAAGCGATACTCGACGACGAGGTCGACGACGACATCGACCTCGAACTCGCCCGCGAAGAGATTGCCACCGAAGTCGCTGACGCCGCAGACGCGGCGGCCAGCGTGGCGCGGGTGGACTACGTCGAGCGGGTCGTTGAGCGAATCATCGAACGACCCATGCGGCGTCGGCTCGCTGACACACGCCGCAGCATCACGCACCACTTCAATGTGGCTGGACATGAGGGGTACCTCACCGTCGGCATGTACGAGGACGGTGCTCCCGGCGAGTTGTTCATCACGATGTCCAAGGAAGGCTCGACCATCGGCGGTCTGATGGACAGCCTTGGCACCGCGATCAGCGTCGCGCTGCAATACGGCGTGCCAATCAAGAGCCTGGTCACCAAGTTCGCCCACCAGCGATTTGAACCGCAGGGCATGACCACCAATGCAGATATTCCCTTTGCCAAGAGCCTCGTCGACTACATCTTCCGCTGGATGGGAATGGAATTCGTCGAGGGATACCGAGAAGCCAATGCGCCGGCCCGGCCGGCAACGAAAACAGTCAAGGAGGACGCCTCATGCAAGGACGACAGGATGTCGCCCGATCGAACTGCGACGAACCGCTCATCGAAGGATGGTGGCCGGGCGAGCAGCGAACCATCTGGCAGGCCGGGAGCGGACACTCCGCTGCCCATCGACCCGGCCATGACGCCCGTTGCGTCAGTGACCATTGTGAGCGGCGAGCTTTCGGCCGCAGCTACATCGGAGTTGAATCAGTCCAATGCAGCGCTCATGGGCGATGCGCCGCCATGCGACAGCTGTGGGTCGATCACAGTTCGCAACGGCACGTGCTACAAGTGCATGAACTGCGGGAATTCAATGGGATGCAGTTGATGCATTCATAAGGAGCTCTTCTGGCATCTCACTTCTGCCAAGGGAGTGCGATGTCTTGGGTGGGGACAGGGAGCAGGACGCAACCGTATCCCACACTTGGATTGGCAGACAGGATGTCAGCCAATCCGGCGGACAAGGGATTTGTCCGCGGGGCAGGACGCCCGCCATCGTTCCCGCCCACTCTCCAGAGGTCTCGAGTCACACCATTCGAGCCCGTTTCACCTTGGCACCCAGGAAGGCCCGGTCCCGCTTCGGTGGCGATCAGACCCTTCCTCTCTTCCCTCCCCCCCGGGCTGGCTCCCACCGCCAGCTCGGGGGTTTGTCTGGCTGGAGCAGAAACACAGTCAGGCATTCCCCTGCAGACCGGGAGCGTGGGCGGCCGGACGCCAGAAACAGCAGACGGGGGGAACCCTCGACGACCGACTCCCTGATTCCGACTCCACCACCAAACCGATACCATCCCCGCCATGCACTTGGCCAGCCAACTCCCGATGTACATTCCCATCGCCATCCTCATCCTGATGGCCATCGGCTTCGGCGTCGTCAACATTGTCGGCTCGCACCTGCTCGGACCGCGGCGAGCAGGCAAGGACAAGATGAGCACCTATGAGTCCGGCATGAACCCCATCGGCACGGCCCGCCGCCGATTCAATGTCCGCTTTTACATTCTGGCGATGACCTTTCTCGTCTTCGACGTCGAGATCATCTTTCTCTACCCCTGGGCCGTCGACTTCACCCAGCTCGAACCGGGCAGCCCGGAGTCCGGGCTCTTCCTCGGCCGCATTCTCTTCTTCCTACTGATGTCAGTGATCGCCTATGTGTACGCCTGGAAAAAGGGCGTCTTTCGCTGGGATTGATTGGTCTTGACTCAAGGGGGTCTCTATGCCCTGTTGTCTCGTCGCCCTGCTCGCCCTGCTCTTCCCGCGGGTGATCCTCGTCCTTACGTGGATTTTCAACCCAGCCTTCATCAACAACGCCTACAGCACGTGGATCCTCCCACTGATCGGGCTGATCTTCCTGCCCATGACCACGCTGGCCTACGCTTGGGCCGTCACCTTCGACGGTGGCGCAGGCAGCATTGGCGGCGTCGTCGTCATTGTGCTTGCGGTGCTCTACGACCTCGGGTCTGGTGGTGGAAGCGCCTCGAAGAAGAAAGCACCGGACTGAATTCAGTGCTCAATGACGGTTCCAGAATCCACGGTCGACTCGCGCATGATGAGGCCCTGATCGGTTTGCTCACCGCTCATGTGGCCCAGTCGGGCGCAGGCGAATCGACCACCAGACCATTGATGGACACGCGACAGGCGTGCAGTTGAGGCGACGCGACCGAATTGCTGCCCCCGTACAACACGTCGCCGAGAAGCGGGTGACCGAGCGAGGCGAGTCCGGCGCGAATCATGTGACGCCGCCCCGGACCGAGCAGTTCAACTTCAACCAGATCCCCGCCCGGAGCGCGGCTCAACACCCGCCAGCGGCACCGCCCCCCCGCCCGATCATCGCCGCGAGCGGAGACGGTCATCTTGCGAGATCCGCGATGTCGTTTGGTGAAGTACAACTCAAAGGCGCCTTGATCGGGCAGCCCAACGCCACAGCACGCCAGATAGTGCTTGCGAATCTCCGCCGCACCGCGACCGGACATGGACTGGCGAAGCGCCGCTCGGATGGTCTCATCGGTCGCTGCAAGCAGGCAGCCGGAGGTCGGCTGATCCAAGCGGTGCACCAGACCGGCCTCTTCCAGCAGGCTGCAGGCTGGAATCTTTCCCCGAAGCCATGACTCCACATCCGGCTCATCCCCCCGCCCCGACACCGTATGCCAGCCGGCGGGTTTGTCGATGACAAGCCATTGCTCGGTGCGGTGCAGAATAGATGGCGTCCCGAGGGTCATGCCCCAAAAGGTATCGAGACGCGGGACATGGTGTGCTGTCCCGCCGCCGCTACAATCTCCCTCCCGCACGGGGCGTAGCTCAGCTTGGTAGAGCGCCTGCTTTGGGAGCAGGAGGTCGCACGTTCGAATCGTGTCGCCCCGATTGAAAATCCGCCCCGGGCGGATTTTTCAATAGACCAGGCGAAGCCTGACTTCAGGGCCGATTGGATGGGTCTCCAGCATGGAGTTGCCACGGCGAGCAGCCATCTTCGATGTCCGCGACCCGCAGCGACCAATCGATCAGAACAGCGTGGCTTCAATGACTGGCACACAGCATGGACTCGAAATGACTTCAAGCGCACCTCTCGCTCCGCTCCCATAGAATGCCGATCGATTGACGGGGCACAGCCACAGTCTGCCAGTTTGATCCCTTGTCCAATGGAAAGCACTCATGGCCAGAAAGCTGAGGAACCTGCTCAAGCAAACGGTTCTGAGTATGAATCGCGTGACCGCCCGCTTGGGCATACACGTGACGCCAGTTCATCACTACTCGTCGCTTCCGAATATCGCCGAGTTGCGCAACTCGATGGACGAGTGGCGCTACCCCTCGGAACTTCCGGGCATTCAGGTGGACCTTGATGCCCAAGCCGAGAATTTGAAGACAATGGTGGCTCCCTTCGAGCCCGAATTTCGCGGCAATGCCATGTACAAGCGCGGCGTGGCCGAACAGTACGGGCCCGGGTATGGCCCGATCGAAGCACAAGCGCTGCATGGATTCCTCCGTCACAACAAGCCCCGCCACATCATCGAGGTCGGGAGCGGCGTGTCCACATACTGCGCGCTCGAGGCCATTTCCAAGAACAGGGATGAGACCGGCGAAAAATGCAGCATGACGTGCATCGAACCGTACCCCTATGACTGGCTCAAGGATTCACCAGACATCACGCTCATGCCAAAGCGTGTCCAAGCAGCTGATGTGAGTGTCTACAACCAACTGGAATCCGGGGACCTGCTCTTCATTGACTCCTCGCACACGGTCAAGCCTGGAAGCGATGTGAATCACATCATCCTGGAAGTGTTTCCTCGGCTGAAACCGGGTGTGTTTGTCCACGTCCACGACATCTACTTCCCATACGACTTTGGTCGAGCCACACTCAACACTTTTCTCCACTGGTCAGAAACGTCTTTATTGCGAGCGTTCCTGACTCAGAATGATCATGTCGAGATTGTCTTCTCCCTCAGCCACCTCTTCTACAAGCGACAAGATGTCATGAAAAGCGTGTTCCCGGAATTCGATCCCCAGCCAACCAACAACGGGCTCTGGACGCCGAGTGGTTCGGTCTTTGACGGATCCGAACTGCACTTCCCCTCATCGATCTATCTGCGGACCAAATAGACGCACTCGCTGAAGATCCGCAGCGTGCTGTTGCAGTGCGCCATGGCCTTCAATCACTATGGGCGGGTTCCCCGGATCACAAGGCTCTTCCAAAGCAGAGGCATTCGTCCTGCACCCCGCCATGTCAAATCTGTGAATCCAGAGTCTTCATACAGCTTGGAGAGGGTTTCAACACTCCAGAACTTGATATGGCCACCATCCCACAAGGGATTGATGTGATGGTCGAACTTGTTTGTGATGGCAATCATGAGGTTCTTCAGGTAGCCGTGATAGGGCGTCGTCCCGATCAGTACTCCGCCCGAGCCGAGCGCATTGAACCCGGCATCCGCCCACTCACGCGGCGCATAGAGATGCTCTACAACCTCTGTTGAGACAACAATGTCAAAGGGCTCCTCACCAAGATCTTCCAACAGAGAGGGTGTAATGAGCGTCTGCTCGAATCGCACTTCTGGAAGATGCTTCCGCGCCATCTCGATTCCAGAAGTGGAAGCGTCGATACCCACAACCTGACACCCCCGCTCATGGAACCAAGCCGCAATGGCGCCACTTCCGCAGCCCATGTCGAGCACGCGAACACCTGAGCCCAGAGCTCCGGCAAGTACCTCGATTTGCCTGAGGAGATAGCCGGTGTGATGCCGCCATGCGGCATCTAAAAACTCGTATTCTGGAACGTGCAAGTGAACTCCTTGACAGCGCGAGGGGCCGCTCGGGGAAACGGCCTAGCGCAGTCTAGTCTACATGGCCAGGGGAGTCACCTTGCTGCCCACCCATGCCGATCTCCCAGAGCACCGTATTCTCGACGAGTTGAGTGGATACGAGCGTGCCCTCGCCAACCGGGCGGTTTCGGTCGATCAATCTGATTCCGAGACAGTCAGACCACTCCCGCAGTGCTCGCCAATCGCCTGCGACGCACGCAGCCGCCTAGAACTGGAAGTAGATGAACGCCCCGCTTTCGACCGGCCAAGTGAAGAAGAATACGATGGCTGTGAGAACATAGACACCGGCACGCACCGGATATGGCACTGCTCCAAGCCACCTGGCAAAGGTTGATCCCGTTCGGCACAGCAACGCATAGTCGGCGGTGTGGAGAACACAGAATACCGCTGCAGCACCGACTGCCGTAAAGGGATCGCCACGACCGAGTCCAGCGGACCCCAGCCCAAGGACACCATCAAACAACACGAACTTCTTGACGCAGTACCAGAGATCGGAAAAGTCGGTGACGCGGAAAATGAGCCAGCCAAGCAGCCAGAGATAGGTCGTAATCCCCCATCGCACCACGATACCGGTCCAATGCGTGGACCACTGCTCCATCCAATCGACTCGCTTCGCCATGCGCGCCAGCACTCTGTTGCCCGCCAAAAGTGCGCCCTGATAGCCACCCCACACGACAAAGTTCCAACTGGCCCCATGCCAGAGGCCTCCGAGCAACATCGTGATCATCAGGTTGACATAGGTCATCGGGATTGAGATTCTGCTCCCCCCCAACGGGATGTAGAGATAGTCCCGCAGCCAACTCGAGAGGCTGATGTGCCATCGCCGCCAGAACTGCGTAATGCTGGTCGAGAAGTATGGGAAGTTGAAGTTGATGGGAATCTCAACGCCAAACATCCTGCTGATGGCACGTGCAATGTCTGTATATCCCGAGAAATCGCAGTAGATCTGTATGGCAAACAACACCGCGCCCAACATGATGACGAGGCTTGACTGACCCTCGGGATGCAAAAAGATCACATCAACAAGTGGCGACACGTTGTCAGCGATCACAATCTTCTTGAACAAGCCCACGAGCGCGAGGTTGAACCCACTCCGCAGATTGGCCGCTCGCAAGACCCAACTCCGACGCAGGCTCGGGAGAAACTGGCTTGGCCTCAGGATGGGTCCGGCCACAAGTTGTGGGAAGTATGAGACGTAGAGCCCAAGTCGAAGCAAGGATCGCTCGGGACGAATCTCGCCTCGATAGACATCGATTGTGTAGCTCATTGTCTGAAACGTGTAGAAACTGATTCCAACGGGAAGCGCCACTTCAAGTGCTGTAATCGAAATGTTGTGACCCAACGATCCAGCAACGCCTTCTGCCGACTGGACGAAGAAGTCGAAGTACTTGAAGAAGGCCAGTACCCCCAGATTGACCAGAACACTCGTCAACAGAAACGCTCGCCGCCGAGACTTGTCCTTCAGCCTTGACCACAACGAGTAGGTCAGTGGGCCGAGAATCGCAATCACGACAACCAGCCCGATCGCCGGGAACATCCCGCTCCACCGGGCGATCCATGGAGTGCCGGCGTCTGGAAGGCTGCCGGACTTGAGCGCGGCCTGCCACTCAGGCCAGTTGGGCAGCAGGAAGAACACGGCGGCGGCGAGGAGTAGAAACCCCAACTTTGCAAGCCGACTCGCTGTCATCCGCCTAGATCGAACGATCCCCATTGCTGCCGAATAGTCGACCACCGTGCTGAGTACGATGAGCAGCAGGAACCTGACATCCCACCAGCCATAGAAGACAAAACTCGCAGCCGTCATCAAACCGTGTTGCCATCGACGGTGGCGGATGATGGCGATCGCAATGATGACGACCACCAGCAGGATGAGGAATTCAACGGTTTGGAACAGCATGGGCGGTCGCTCGGTTGTCCCTACTCTCGATGATCTGTGGATGGCGGTGGTGGCGGCATCCACTTACCAATCCAGGTGCTCAGTCGCACCCGGCCCGTGGCATTCGGATGAATTGCGTCTGCGTACTCCGACGACTTCAGCACTCCTGCCGCGGTCCCGACAAGAAGACCTTTGGGCCCAACCATTGGCTCAAGAAGCAGGACAACCTCATCTTCGAGAGGTTGGAATTGATCCTGTAGTGCCGGATGGGTCGGCGCGACCACGATGGCGAGTGCGGTCTCCCGATTGGCAAAGTCGTCGATCATCTCACGAATGAACGCCCGCCCTGAGCCCGGGCCGTCCGCCTTGAACCCGGGCAACTCTTCGCTCATCATGGTTGAGATTTCGCCAAGGTGGCGATCCAATGGGGCGCCATCCAACACGATTTCAAGATTGAACGGAGTGTCGAAGTCGGCAGGGTCGGGCGTGCGAATTCCAGTACGCATGCGTCGACGCATCTTGTAGTTGATCGCATCAAGCCATCGTCGACGGAAGTGCATCGAGATTTCAAACTGGCTCGCGCCAAGACTCGAGGTCGTCGCTTTGTCCATCCAGGGAGGTCCGACCCAGTTCGACTTGCTTGCAAGCCCACCTTCAGCATAGGCAAACAGGACATCTGAGTGCATCGGTCGCGGTGTCCCGAGCATGTCTGGTCGCATCAACCAGATCACGAGTTCTGCTCCTGCATCGGCAAGTTGATCCGCAAGCATTCTCGCCTCGACTTGATTGGTGCCGTTGGCTGAATAGTTGAGGACCTTCCATCCCTTGGGCGCCGCCTGCTGCACGATGGACGCGTCTATCCCCTCTACGCCCGCAGAATTGCTGATGATCACAGCAACCGGGTCGCTGCTCTTCATGATCTTGGAATGCAGGCTTGTTCCAATCGCGATTGGGCGCCGCACGTCTGCAGGGAAGCCAAGTCGTGGCAACAAAATGAGGTAGTGAATGGCCACGGCCAACCCCAATCCAAAGAGAATCGGCAAGACCAGACGTATCAACTCTGCAAGCAGCCCGCCTTGATCCTCGCGCCCCGCCTCACTCTGAATGTCAGTCGTATCGTTGGTCATCAGACATTCAACGTGGCATCAACTGAGCACCAACCATCGTGCCACTGGACGAGCTCCTTGCTGGGGCAGATTCTATCGCAACGGTGGATGAGGATTGGGAGCGCAGGGTGAGCCAATCACACGAGCCCGCGCTGGTCTAGGCGTTCCGATCGAATTGTCACCGACACCGGGAGTCTGACTCGAAGTCAGACGTCCCTTGACGCAGGAGACGGTACTTCACATACGTCATTTGTTCGTAGATCGCGATCAACTTCGCATACAGCATCGCCG
>Ga0315338_1000595_pt1 | contig 74506 bp, 48 predicted proteins | sample ASW8metaG_FD_204518 | JGI IMG/M metagenome (GOLD analysis project Ga0315338, IMG submission 204518) | Ammonia-oxidizing marine archaeal communities from Monterey Bay, California, United States - ASW #8 | ecosystem: Environmental > Aquatic > Marine > Coastal | place: USA: California | collected...
GCGATCCACTATCCGGGGACTCCACAAGGTCGCACTCCGAGGGAGTCGGGGCCGCATGGCTGTACGCTCGTCGAGGTTAATGGCGATGGCGATATCTCGACCAGCCCACTGGCGACCGACGCCATCCGGTGGCACGCCGAAGAGGTGTCTGTGGATAGCACGATGACGATGGCGATTGTTGAACAATCGTTGGTCGACCGGCAACAGCGGCAAGATGTAAACGCCGGGTCACGAGGATCGCTTATTTCCTGGCACATCACCGGGAGCGGGCCGCTCATGGAACTCCTTCAATCCGAGGCGAAGGTGACCTCGCTTCTTGCCAAATTGCGGCATGCGACCGACGGCAAGTGCTCAGCCGCTTGGAGCGTATCGCTCGAAGTTGGTGAAGCCACTTCGTTCCCGGATACTTGGTACGAGGAGGAATCGATGCTTGGCGAGTTTTTGCGGAACGTCCGGGAGTTGCAGGCGGATCCGTCCCAGGTGATCGATACAGAGTCCCAGTTGCCTGCGGGGGAACTGGCTGACAGTTTGGCGGCAATCGTTGAATTTTCCAGTCCGGAAGATCGCTCTGCCACACTGTGTCGCGCAGCGAATCTAGGAGTACGAATGCTCTCGGGAAAGGATTCGGAAGAGACTTGATTTTTTTCGGCCCATCGCGGGACAACAGACTGAACCTATGAAAATCCACACAATATCGGTCGATCACTTCGGTGTCTGGGACGGTCTGAACTTGCAGGATCTTTCTCCTTCCATCAACCTCATGTACGGATGCAACGAGGCCGGCAAGACGACATTGATGGAGTTTTTACGGGCGATGTTCTACGGAACTACTGCCGACGGGAGGGCAGGGTATCTGCAGCATGAGGCGCCGAGCGGCCAATTGGAAGTTGAGACGCGGACTGGACACTTTGAGATTTGCCGGGAGTTCCGCATTCCAGAGCGACGCGGGGAATTTGTTACCGATCAGATTGCGGTTGCCAGCCTGGGTGCGCCGGCTCAAGGAGCTCATGCGCTGCAGGTTCTCTTGAGTGGTGTCGATGAGGCGATCTATCGCAATGTCTATGCGGTGGGTCAGAAGGAAATGCAGGAACTCGGCGCATTGAGCGATACCAACGCTGCGAACTACCTCTACGACCTGAGTGCCGGCTTGGATCGCGTGTCGCTCGTTGACGTCCTTCGTCGACTTCGTCGGACTCGGGAGGCGCTGCTCGGTACCGATGCCGAACCGTGCGAAATCGGTCGGCTCATCGGTCAGCGGGAAGAAATATTAGAGGAACTCAAGGAATTGGGCGAATCACTCGGCCGGTACCGCACTCTTGCTGCCGAAAGGTCGCAAATCGCACTTCAGGTAGTGAAAATGCAGGAGGAACTCGAATTTCTGACGGGCCAGGTGCGGATTTTTGAGCTTGCGTGTTCATTGCGGGAAAAATGGCAGTTGCTCCAGGATGTGCGTAAGGAACGGGAAAAAATAGGCTGCGTGCTCAAAATTACTCCCGAAGACATCTTAAGAATCGAGGGACTCACTAAAGAGTCGCTCGCCCTGCAGGCACTGCGCACACGACTGAAGTCTCGAAGAACACAGCTACGCGAGCAGGCTGAATCGCTGCCGGTGAATGCGAGCTTTGACAGTCTGCTTGCGAGGATTGAGGCGCTACGTGATCAAAGGTCATGGATCACCTCAGTCCTTCAGGAGATTGGCAAACTGGAGCACGATGCGGACCAGCTCGTCGCGGGAGAACCTGCTGCTGCTGATTCGATCAGCGAGAACGTGAAATCGGCTTTTGATATCGCCGTGAAGGCGGACAAAGCGATGCCTCAGTTACGTCAATTTGCCCGATCATTGAAAGAATCGCGCTCGCGCCTTAAGGCGGCGAAGCGACAGGCCGGGCAGGTCGATGATCCTGTGGATCTCAATTCGCGGCAGGGTGCGAGTGCTGCAGAAAAGTTTGAAGCGGTTACCACTCGGATTGCCGCACTGGAGCAGCGGATCCACGTCGAGGCGCGTCTACAGAAAATGGTAGACCAGCGCTCGGATCTCGATCTGCTCCGTGAAGGGCTGTTGGATCAAAAAGTGCTTTCGCCCAGGGTGGTTATCGTAAGTGGCGGGTTGTTTGTTTTTGGAGTGATGTTGGCTTCCGCGGGTCTCTTTCTTTTTCAGCTCCCCGGATTAACGGGGATTTTACTTGCCTCGGTCGGTATTGCCGGATCAGCGGGTGGGGTTTGGCTGAAAAAAGCGATGGAAAAAGCGTACGGGCTGGAATTCGAAGCCTGCGAGCGCCAGCAGGCACTCCTGTCCGATCAGGAGCTAAAGGCAAACGAGCAATGTCGTGAACTCGAAAAAAGCCTTTCTCTCGCAAACGGCCCCTACTCGGTCCAGTTGCGGCAGGCAAAGAACGAGGTGGCAGCTCTCGAGCAAGATCTCGACCAGGAGCAGAAGCAGCAGATACAAAAGCAGGGAGTAGCCGATGCCGAAGCAGCCGCGAGTGAGGCGAAGGCCAGCTACCAGATTGCGGTCCGGCAATGGCATCGCGCCCTGCACGATGTGGGGCTTCCCGCGAATCTTTCGCCCGCGAAAGTGCGTCGGCTCGCAAAGCAGAGTCAAGCGATCCTTGCGCGTGGGCAGGAGGGTGCGCTGTTGCAGGCCGATGCGGACCGACGACGTAGCGAGCTAACGGCTATTAATGATCGGGTGGAGGAACTCTTGGCGCTCGCGGGTCTTTCGCCGCAGGACGGCAGCTTGTTAGAGAAAGTCGACGCCCTTCTTATCGCTGAATCTGAACAGAGGCAGTTACTCGCCAAGCGGACTGCGATGCGGCGCAAAGTCCGCAAAATATCTCGCCGGTATTTCGACACGAATCGTGAACTGGCGCAGCTTCATAAACAGCGTCGAGACTTTCTCTTTAACCTTGGGGTCAACGCTGCGATGGATCCGCAGCAGTTGGCAGACCGCTATGCCGCCTCGCAGCGGCTCGAACAGGAGGCGGCGGGTTTGGATGCTGCGATCAACACCGCAGTTTCAGGCGTCTGCGATCGGGAACAACTCGATGAACAGCTCGCAGTCGCATCGGCAGAACAGATAGAAAAGCGGCGAGAACGTTGTGCCGTTAAGCTGGAGAAAGTAAACGCAAAGCTCACCGATTCGTACGAGCAGCGAGGTCGACTTGGGGAGCAGTTGTTGTCGCTCGGGAACGATCGTCGCCACGGCACACTTAAACTGGAATTGGGGTCTGTTGAAAAGAAGTTGATCGATGCGATTGCCCGTTGGAAAGACCTTGCAGTCATAACCTGTCTGCTTGAATCGATTCGCCGCTGCTATGAGCAACAGCGACAGCCCGCGGCGCTTCAGGAGGCGTCGTTGTATATGGAACGATTGACGGACGGTCGTTATGCTCGTATCTGGACCCGGCTCGATGAAGAATCGCTTTGCGTCGATGATGACCAAGGTCGCCCGTGGCCGGTCGATCGACTCAGCAGTGGGACTCGCGAACAATTGTTTCTTGCCTTGCGGCTTTCGCTCGTGACCCAATACGCGCAGCGCGGTATCCGCTTACCGCTGGTGCTTGACGATGTATTGGTTCATTTTGATGCGCAGCGGGCCAAGGCGGCATCCCAGGTGCTGCGGGACTATGCTGATCTGGGCCATCAGATTTTTGTCTTTACCTGCCATGAGCACATTGTAAAGATGTTTAAGGCGATCAAAGCTGAGGTGCGTGAGTTGCCCGATTGCCGGCAGCCGCAGAAGGCGCTGGATCAACCTGCAAAAGATCCGCTCACGGTGTCTGCCGATGCTTTGAGCCGGCAAGCATTGGCCGAAGAATCTCCCGAAGCGGAACCGTCGCCGGATGAATCTGGCGGGGATTCCAGAAACCAAGCTGCCTGATCGGCCGCCCCGGGGGCCACCCCGGTGTCGAGGCTCAAGATGCCTCTTTGGTGGTTTCCCGGAACCGATTGCGGAGTTCCCAGGTAATCCAGCCCAGATAGAGATTGCCGCCCAAAGAGGCAAACAGTGCAAAGAGGGTAAACGTGAGCGGTAGCCAGGGTGTTGGCTGACTGCCACTGCTGGAGGACGACCCAGTGGCAGACGATGCTGTGGCAGTCGATGCTGTGGCAGTCGATGCTGATGGGCCTTCGGCGACGCTCGGCTTTGCAGGTGCCGACTCGACTGCCGCGCTGGATGCACCGTCAGTGGTGGCCGCAAGGCGCTCGCCTGAAAAAGTCTCCTCCGGGGGGGGCTCTGTTGTCAGTTCGGAGAGCGAGGTGGCCGGAACCACGGGCAGATTGTCTTGGGGGATCGTTGTCACCGGCAGCGCGGATGCCTTCGCCGGGAGCGCAGCGTCGGGCTCCTGAGCGACCGGCATCTCTGGCGGAGGCACGATTTGGGGAGGTGGGGGTAGCGGAATCTGTAGCGGCGCGTTTTGCGGTGGTGGTGGTAGTGTGTTCAACTTCGCGTCGGGAGGCGGTTGTATTGGAACGCTGTCTCCATACCGGTAGCCGTGCGGGTCGGTTTCGTTAGGTGCCGGCTCACTTGCAGGTGGTGGAGGGAGATTTCGATATCTGGGGCCGGTGTTCGTTTGGTCAGCGAGGCGTTCTGGGTGGATCGGCACGGTCGGGATGGTTGTCCCCTTGGATGCTGCCGCGGAAGGATCACTTTTCTCAGCGGCGATCCAGTGGGTTGCGTCATCGTCTTGATCGCGCGTACTCTGCTTGGGTGGAACGACGATCGACGTACCGAAATTGTTCTTTGTGACTGGAGGACTGCCTGATGCCTGAGGTTCAACAACCGCGATGGGGGGAGTTGGTGTCGATTCGCCTCCCAATTGCCGTGGAAGCGATTCATTTCCAACGACGATGCGGAATTGCCGCACACTTCGAAGCTGTGGACGGACTCCGACCTCGATGACATCGCCCGTTTTAAGTGTCCGGGCTTGCTGGGGATCGATTTGGATGATGTATTCCAAATCGCCATTCTCGGCCGGACGCCAACCTACATCGACACCGACCATTGCCACTACCAGAAAGCATATCGCATGCATGGACAAATCCCTCCGTGCTGCTTGTCCTGTTCACCACTTCTGCCGCCTATGATACCGTTGGCGAAGGCTGAGCGTAAAGGCTGTTTTTGCCTGCTGTCATGGGGTGTCTTAGAGAGGATACCCGCTAGCGGCAGCACGAACAGCAGTAGGATCGATTAGGATGGACCGAGGTAATGGCTGGGGATAATTTTGTTTGCCATGACCCCTAATGAGAAATAGATCTGCATCAGGTCGTCTACCTGCATGTCGACCTCCTTAACCTTCTCGACAGGTACAAACACGATGCCGCCCGACATCGGGACCGGAGATGTCGGGATATAGATCGCATGGCAATCGTGCCCCGTGAATCGAAACACCTGGGATGATGCGAGCAGCGCGAGAAAGCCGCCCCCGTTTTCTTCACTGAAGGAACAATACACAACGCTCATCGATTTCATCTGCTCGTCATCATTGTCCTGAAGCATACCAATCACTTGTGATATTGGTTTGTAAATGACATTGACGAGTGGAATGCGTTCGATGAGTTGATTGAACTTCTTCTGCATCCGATGCCTTGCCAGCGATTTGATCGCAACTCCTGTCAGCCAGATCGCAATCAATACGATGGCCCAGCCGAGTAGCGTTGCAATCCAGATCCGCGTTTCATCGGGCAGTAGGTGGACTCCCACATACTGGAGGATGTGGCCGAAGAGGCTATTCGGACCGAGAAGCTGTACAACCCAGGTGGCGGCCCAGCCCATGATGGCCAGCGTGATCATAATGGGCAGGAGAACAAAAAAACCGGTCATGAAGGTCGAGACTATGCCCTGTTGCCAGACCCAGGAGGTAAAGCGTTTCATCGTGATTCTCCCATGACATTAAAATGGCTGTGCTGTAGTGATGCTATCACTCTCCGGCCACGCTGGCGAGATCCCCATGCGCCCCCTCTTAGAATCGCAGGGGTCTGTTCGCCTTGTGCCTCAGCGACGCACGCGACACAATAGCGAGCATTCAATCCGTCTTTGGGAGAGAACTCCAGGTGATGACAAATTTGTGGAGTCGGGCCAAACAGTTCAAGCGACTCATCAGTCTGGTTGTGATTGTGGTCGTTTCCTGGGGCATTTACCGAACGGTCGACCATGCGTGGGTACAACTCTCTGCAACCGGCACCAGCGGCTTTGAATGGGAACTCCGCCCTCTCTGGCTTGTTGTTTCGGGCCTTCTCTATTTGCTCGGAGTGCTTCCCATGGCGATCTTCTGGTATTTCTCCCTGCGAGCATTGGGCCAACATCCTAAGTTGGGAAAAACGCTCCGCGCCTTTTACATCGGCGGGTTGGGGAAATACGTTCCCGGAAAAGTGTTGGTTGTCGTGCTGCGAACAAGTCTTTTACGCAGCAAGCAGGTGAGTGCAACGGTGGCTGCCATCACCGTTTTTCTCGAAACATTGACCATGATGGCGGTCGGCGCCTTCCTCTCCATCTTGATGATGGTCTTCTGGATGTGGGGCCATCTGAGCAGCCACCCCTATCTGTTTCCTTTGGCCGTCGCTTTACTCATTTTGTCCGGTTTGCCGACACTCCCCCCGATCTGCCGTTATCTGGTCGGCCGACTGGGGGTCGACAAACTGGATCGGGAAATTGAAACACAGTTGAGGGGACTCAGGTTTCCACTCATCCTTTCCGGATGGTGCTTGGTTAGTGTCGGTTGGGTGCTGTTGGCGCTGAGCCTCTGGGCGGTACTGCAAGCCTTAAATATTCCGGGAACGGACGTGCTTGCACATCTGCCCTATTTTCTTGCGGCCGTTGGTATGGCCGTCGTCGTTGGCTTTTTGTCCATGATCCCGGGTGGTGCCGGTGTTCGTGAATACTTGCTCTCGATCTTGCTCGGAACATTTTATTTCGAAGCGGTCTTGCAAATTCCATTACCGCAGGCCACCGCACTGGCAGTCGCGGTCGTGTTGCGGCTGGCTTGGCTCATTGCCGAGCTGATTCTGGCAGGCGTTTTTTTGCCTTTTGGCCGCGGTCAAAGAATCGCTGTTACCAAGGCCCCGGAGAACAACGTGCCGACTAGCCGGTGAATTGAAACAAGCTTCTGAGCAAGATAGAATGGTACACGCTTGGGTCGTGTTTCCTCCTGCACATGGTTCCAGTCCTCCTTTCGATGGATACACTTGCCGTGATTTCAACAGTCATTCCCGTCTTCAACGAATGCGAAAGCCTTGAGGCTCTTTATGCCGAACTCGATGCGACCGCGGTGGCGGGTGCATTCGAACTGGATATTCTATTTGTCGATGACGGATCGACCGATGGTAGTTGGGAGGTGATCGAGCGGATCGCTGCGGCAGACCATCGCGTCCGTGGTATTCGGTTCCGTCGTAATTTTGGCAAAGCGGCCGCGCTCGACGCCGGATTTCGCGCGGCTCGGGGAAACCTTGTGATGACCCTCGACGCGGACCTTCAAGACGATCCGGGTGAGATTCCGCGTTTTCTGGCGAAAATCGACGAGGGCTTTGATGTGGTCAGCGGCTGGAAACAGATTCGTTACGATCCCTGGCACAAGGTATATCCCTCGCGAGTCTTTAACTGGCTAGTTCGCCGCATGACAGGTGTCAAGTTGCACGACATCAATTGTGGGATGAAATGCTATCGCAAGGAAGTTCTCCGAGAGGTCCATCTCTATGGCGAGATGCACCGGTTTGTGCCCGTGCTTGCCGCCGCAAGGGGATTTCGCATTGGAGAGAGTGTCGTTGCACATCGTCCGCGCAAGTATGGGCAGACAAAATACGGGATCAAGCGTTTTTTTAAAGGTTTTCTCGATCTCTTCACGGTCGTCTTTCTGACGAGCTACAGCCAGCGACCGCAGCATTTGTTGGGAGGAGTGGGCCTTGCGGCGTTTGGCCTGGGCGCTCTGGGCATGTGTTACCTCTCGGTGATGTGGATTGCGTCCCGGATGCTCGCTTCGATTCCTGAACTGCATGTCAGTCAGACTGCGCTACTCTATTATTCGTTGGGTGGCATGTTGCTCGGTGGGCAGATGCTTTCCTTGGGCCTGTTGGCTGAAATGATTGCCGCCCAGACGGGGCGGGGTACCGACAACTATTCGATTCTGGAAGAGACGGGCGGTAGCCCGGACGGCGGGCCGGGCGAGGCTGACCTGGTTGGACATTCCGCCGTTCCGGACCACAATGCGCGCTCAGGCGATGTATGACTGACGCCGACCACCAGCGCGATCACGTTGCGGCATCTGACGCAATGGAATCCTCCGAATCTCGTGCGGCGAGCATTCGTTGGGCCGCGTATACGCTCTTGATCACCTTGGCCGTGGGCAATGTGGCCGGACGCATCCTCTCGGTTACCAATGTAAATATAGAAGCGGTTGAAAAAATACGTATCCATCAGGCAATCGACCGCCAGCGGGACCGCCTCGAAGCGTCCGGTGTGGGGGCAGATGCGCTGCAGGAAAAACTGGCACGGTATAAAAGTGAGGTCCGCGGTCAACTGAAACTTCGCCGTCCGTTCCTGAGTGCCAACGATCGAAGCCGATGGTGTACGATTCGCGCATTGGTCGATGATGGAACCTATGCGATTGACCAAATTGTCACCGATCCACAAGAGTATCCTCGTTGGGGTACGATCGATATGGTAAAGCACGATCGCAGCGGGGAACCCCATCTATATTCCAGCAAACCAACCCTGTTGCCGACGTTGCTCTCCGGCGAGTATTGGCTGCTACAAATGTGTACCGGATGGACGCTTTCGCAACAGCCTTTCGAGGTAGTTCGGGCCATGTTGCTCTGCACCAACGTGACGTCATTGGTGTTGATGTTTCTGCTGCTGGCGTGCTTGCTTGAAAAATACGGCAGATCGGACTGGGGGCGGATGCTGGTGATGGCGACTGCCACGCTGGGGACCTTTCTGACAACGTTTGCTGTGACGCTGAACAATCACCTGATCGCCGCTGTGTGTGTGATGGTCGCTCTCTTTGCTGCTGCGGCCATCTGGTATGAGGGGCGTCGCGCGTGGTGGTGGTTTGCCCTGGCTGGATTTTTTGCAGCCCTTGCGGTCGCAATAGAACTTCCTGTGGTAATACTCCTGGTGTTTTTGGGGCTGGCTCTCCTTTGGAAAGTGCCGCAACGGACACTCGCTTTTGGTCTTCCCGCTGTCGTTGTCGTTGTGGTGGCCGCAGCGGGGACCAATTATTTTGCCCATGGCACCTTATTGCCCCCGTATGCGTATCGTACCGCCGGAGAGAATTGGCAAACCGGCAACTGGTACATCTATAGCTTCCAGGTAGGCAATGTTTCGAAAGAGAGTTACTGGAAGACAGATTCTACAAATCTGCAGGCCCGTTCGGTCATTGATCGGGGTGAACCCTCTACAGCGCGATATGCCTTCCACTGTCTGATCGGACATCATGGTATCTTTTCGCTGACTCCAATCTGGGTGCTCAGTGTGGCGGGGGTGCTGGCGATGGTCACGAGTCGCTCGGCACCTTCTCTGCGGGCTGCCGGGTGGTTGATTGGGTTGGTTTCAGTCCTCTGTTTTCTCTTTTACCTGTTCCAGTCTCCGGAGATGAGAAATTATGGGGGTATGACCAGCGGACTACGCTGGTTTTTCTGGCTGATTCCGCTTTGGCTCTTTGCGATGGTTCCTGCCAGCGACTGGACTGCTGGCAATCGCAAGCGGCAGATACTGGCCACCATCCTGCTGGTGCTGAGTGTCCTTTCGGCGAGCTATCCGACTTGGAATCCATGGACACATCCCTGGCTAGCCCGCCTGCTGGATCACCTCGGTCGGGTCCAGATTTAGCATTCTGCAGCGTTGGTCGGCAGCAGATTTCAACTCGCCAAGGGCAATTCCGCCTCACAAAAATTTTGATAAGCGCGGGCGGCAATTTCGAGATCACGATCGCGCGGAGCGATGATCCCTCGGAGTTGGCTCCGGAAGATCACCCCTTTTTCCAAAACGCGGTCAACCGCCGAGTGCATGAGTGACCAGAGCGGGGTGCCCCGATGCCGCTGTATGCGGGATGCAATGAAGTCGAGCGGATGAATCATTTCAATGTAACTGTGTATGTTATTCACTTCTCGAAATACCACACAGCCGCTGTAGGCATCTGGTGTGAGTACCACGGGAGCGAGTCCTAGGTCTAAAGAGTGGAAATCAGATGAACCATCGTTTCCCAGGCAAAGGATTTGTGTTCCGCTGATGAGGCTCTCGCAGCTTATGTGAACATGGTTTTGGAGTTGGAACGTCTGTGTGGAGAGAACCAGTTCCATCCCCCAGATACATTCATCGTTCGCGAAAGTTACGGCTCGCCAGTCCGCTTGTAATGAAAAGGGTAAAGAACCCCTTTTACCATACGTTGTTACCAAGTCACCTCTCCGCAGGTAGGCATCTGAATCGGCGGACATGTGCGAAGGGTCCACCCGGGCGCTCTGAATGGTGAAGAGTCTGTTGTCTTTGCGAAGAGATGCCGGCAGCAGGATACCACGTTCGGGTTTATCGATATCGAACGAAGTCGAGCCCTCCCGGTGTTGCAGGGTTGCTTGGTGATCGGTGAGTTGCCAGGAGGGTGCGGTCATCAATTCTGTCTGTGGTGACTGCAGATCAAACTGCGCCTATTAAGGGTCGATCCTGTTTTGAACGGTTCATTTTAGAGGATTTTTTAAAATGCAAAACCGATTTGAAGCGCAAGGCCAATAAAAAAACCCCGCCGCTTTCACCAAAGTGAAGCGACGGGGCCGGAACAGAGAAGAGGCCGAAAATCTACTGCGTAAATATTAAAGTAATAATGCCGAACAGAAAAAAAGTAGTAACAGCCAAAACCTCTAACTTCAATCTTAACAACTCGCTTCTGTGTGTCTACAGTTTTACCAAAAAAACAAAAAAAACATTCTATAACCTAATATTTCCGCATGAAAAGAAATATCTTTTACCATTATTTTATATTGCTGCGAGGTCCTATTGGCTGGCCCATGCTGAGTTATTAAGGTGTCGGCATGTGTCAACTCGACAAAATTGCCCATGTTTGCGAGCAAGCTGCCAGAACGGGTGGCTCTGTGTTGCTCCGTTGGGCTGGCCGGGTTACGGTGCGTGAGAAAGGGCCGGCAGACTTGGTAACCGAGGCCGATCTGGCAGCCCAGGAAGCGGTTCGTCAGACCATACACGAAGCATATCCCAAGCACCGGTTTGTTGGAGAAGAGACCCCCCACGATGAAGATCTGTTGTCGGCACTTCAAGAGGAGGGGTGCTATGTATGGATTGTCGATCCACTCGATGGCACGACCAACTTTGCTCACAATTTGCCTTTTTATGCCTGTTCGGTCGCCGCAGTCTACAAAGGAGAAGTCCGTGCAGCTGCTGTCTACAATCCAGTGGCAGACGAATGTTTCACGGCGGTTCTCGGCGGTGGGGCGAAGCTCAACGGTTCAATCATCCATACCAGTTGTGTGGAAAGCATTTCCCAGGCGTTGGTTGCTGCCAGTTTTCCACCCCGCCTGCAGCGAGAGGCCCCGGAACTGATGAATCTTCTCCGCGTTTTTGAATCTGCCCAGGCAGTTCGCCGAACCGGATCAGCTGCGCTGAACATGTGTTATGTTGCATCGGGACGGCTAGATGCCTATTGGGCAACTGGGACGCATGCCTGGGATGTTGCCGCCGGAGCCCTCTTGGTTCAGGAGGCTGGGGGCACGATCACGACAATCGATGGTGGTCCTTTCCAGTTGCTTCGTCCACAACCAGTAGCGACTGCTACCGAACCGCTTCAACGGGAACTCATCGCCTTGCTTTTTGGCGGTGAGAAAACATTTTTGGGGAAATCGGAACTTTCCGATGGGTAATAGGCTTCGGCTCCCTCTGGGGACGTATTGGGCCTTTAGGACCTGCCAGGGGTGGAAATCCTCGAGTTTGCCCCTCCCTCCAGCAAGGGCGTGGCCCGCAAAAAGGGGGGCCCTTTTTTGTGGCGAAGCACCTGATTATTTGGTCTCTACGCCCTCGGACATTATAATGGGCGATGGATGAGATGCTCTGTAAGAACCGTTCTGACTGCCAAGAATGGTCTTTTGCGTGGCCCATCTAGCATAACAAACTGACGGCAGTAACAAAGATCGTAATGTTGATCGATGTCCCCCTGTTCGATGTCCCGGTTCAGGGGCGGAAGGTCCGTGCAGTTGTCGATTCGGGATCGGTCTTTTCTTGCATTCGCAAAAACAAGGGCGACGTTAATCGTGAGATGGTCGGGGAAGAAAATGTGGCGGATTGTCCGCAAGCGCCTCTGGAATATTTCCCAGGGCGCCCTTAGCCTTCCCTTGTTTTTTGTTTTCATGATCGGGCTGCCGTCTGGCCCGATATGTTGCGGACAGGAACCCGCTCCAACATCCCCCAACACAGATCTGTTTCCGGCGTTACCCGCTAATGAAAACGAGTCAGCCAGCCGCGATCCGAACCGAAATCATATCCACGAAATCAAACCGGAAATTTATTACATTCCGGATGCGCAAGGTAATTTGCGACCGGCTCTTCTGAATGAAATCACATTTGGCGATTTTAAAAAACTTCTAGGCGACCTTGCTGTCCGTCAGGCCTCACCGCCACAATATGTCCTCAGTTTCTTGGCGATCACCGCTGCTGCAAAACAGGAAAACATTGAAGTCACGGTTAATGTGGTTATTGAAAACCGGAACGACTCGGAGCAGACCTGGGTACGGGTGCCCCTTAAGATGGGGAGTTTGATTCTTCCTCTTCAGGATTCGGTTCTTTATGAGGGCGAAGGGAACTCCTTTCTACACTACGATGATCAGGCAGAGGGTTACGTCGTTTGGCTGCGGGGCGGTACCGGCAAACAGCATCGATTGCAGTTAAGCGGTCTGGTCCCCATCGGGCAGCTTGGTAGTGAGCACCAAATCCGTCTCAATATACCAAGGGCGACGAAATCAGATTTTTCTCTTTCGATTCCAGGAACCGATTACTCAGTTTTGGTTACCTCGGGTGGTCACCTCAGAGAGCCGAAGACAGTCGAAGACCGGACCGAGGTGGTCGTGGATGGAGTTGCGGGTAATTTCCGCCTCCTTTGGCGACGACTCCTGATTCGCAACGCTCCAAGAATGCAGGCGCTCGATGTGGAAGGGCGGCAGGCGATTCAAATCGAAGGGGGACAGGTTCGTACGGATACCACGCTCACGGTGCAGAGTTTCGCAGGCCCCTTTGATCATTTTCGAATCCAACTTCCCCCCGGAGCAAGGCTTCTGTCGGCAAATCAATCTGGTTATTCGTTGCTGGAGACCTCTTCTGCGAGCGGGCTTGATGAATCGCAATGGGTGGATGTGACGCTTGATCGAATGATGAAGGGGCCCGTCGAAATTCATCTCGTTACCCAGCAGATCCGTGACCCAAACCGTCCTAATGACGCCATCCAATTGGCCGGGTTTGATGTGGAGGGTTCCCTTCGGCAATCGGGACAGATTACGGTTCGGGTCACCGGTGATTGGCATATCCGCTGGCTGGAGGAATTTTCCGGGCGGTTTGATATTCGCCGGACGGATACGTTACCGGAGTCGGCACCGGATGCAGAGGTAGTAGCGCGTTTCGAATATTATCGACAACCCTACTCTCTGAGGGCACGTATCGAGCCACCAACAACGCAGATTGCCGTCGAGCCGGAATATGTCGTTGATGTATCGATGGATCGAGTGGTGATGGATACACGCTTACGGTACCAGGTCCGTGGTGCGGGTATTTTTGATGTCGCTGTTGATATGAAGGGTTGGGAGATTGTGCCCGGTTCCATAGGGCCGATTGAACTGGTGGATATCGATGCAGTCCATGTGGATCCGGAGGGGCGTGTACAGATTCCATTGGTGCGGTCCGTGGAGGGAGAATTTGAAATTGTGATCCGTGCTGAACGATCGCACGAGTCGATGGCACGATCACTTGATTTGCCGTTACCTAGGCCGATTGCTGATCGCCAGGATACGACCACGGTCATCATCAGCCCCTCAGACAACGTCGATTTGGTTCCTCACGATACGATACAACTCCAGGGAAGTTCACCAGCCTCCGGTACATTGCTATTCGGTAAAAGGCAACAGGAACCACTCTATTATCTTTTTGGTCATGGCCAGGAAGTCCCCGAAAGATTAACTGCAGAATTTCAAATTCGGCCGCTGCTCATATCTGCAAGTGTATTTAGTGAGGTTCGTTTTTCACAACAATCAGTCACTGTTACCCAGGCATTGGAATTCGATATTAAGCACCAGAGGATCGATTCGCTGCTGTTGCGAATGCCTCGGGAATTGCTAGATCGGCAGGGAGTGATTCTGCGTGGAGGAAAACCGCTCCCGCTGACGGTTGTGGAGGATAACCCAGACGATCATGAAGTACTCCTTCGGGTACCGTTGGAAAACGTCATCGGCAAGGTATCTCTGAATGTGCAGTACATGCTGGAGTCGGAAAAAATGGCGTCTGGGACGCTGGCGTCTCACACAATACCTCTTGTCATGCCTGCGGAAGGTGATTTGCTGGGTAATTATCTCACCATGGAGGGGACCGATGGGCTTGAAGTCGATCCGATCGGAGAGGAATGGCAGCCGATCGATGCGGAAGATGTCGCGATTCGAGAACGATCTAGCGAAGAGGGAAATCACTATGAATGTGAGACCCCGAAAAGCGAAATGGTGGTCTTGGTTGGGGTCACCGAACAACCAACCGGTGGCAGGGTGCTTGTACGAAAGGGATGGATTCAAACGTGGATGACAAAACACGTTCGTTATGATCATGCCGCATTTAATCTGGTGAATCGTGGCGAATATTTTGACTTTCAGTTGCCGTGGGGTGTCAATCGGTCCACTGTCGAGGCATCCATCGATGGCAAGCCGATTCAGCTGCACTCGCTTCCCGATCAAAAGGCACGAATCGCAGTCCCCGGCCCAGAAACCGAGCATCGATTTGAAATACAATGGTCGATGCCGCGTGAAGGATACAAGTTGGGACGGACACAAATTGCCATGCCCCTGTTTCCGGCTGGTGCGCGGTTGCAGCGGCCTATCTACTGGCAATTGATTCTTCCGCAGGAGGAACATCTGCTGCGCAGTCCGGCAGCAGCAATTCCCTGTTACACATGGCAATGGCAACGGGCGGGTTGGCATCGCGTACCACTTGTAGAGACCAGCGAATTGGCACTTTGGTCGATCGGCCATGGGACACGGAAAGAGCCAGCAGGCACCAATTCCTATTTGTTTCGCCTGCCCGATCTTCCACCCCAAATCACCGTAGAAACGTTGCCCCGTGCCATTTTGGTCTTAATCCCGGCCGGCATTGTTCTGCTAGGAGGCATAATATTGATCTACATCCCTCAGCTTCGCAGAACAGAGGTGTTGTTCATGCTCGCCGTACTGCTGGTTGTCTTCGGTTGGATCTATCCTGAACCGGCAGTTGTTTTAGTACAGATGGCATTGCTGGGAGTGGTGTTAGTGCTTCTTGTCGTCTTGATGCGACGGTTGCTGATTGCCCGGGTACCGAGACGGTATGTTGTGGAGCGGACGAGCGGATCAAGTGAGCGATACCAGACCACGGATTTCTATCAACCGCCGCAAAGTACATCTTCTGTGGTGACCGATTTAACAGATGTTGCTGTTGTTGAATCGGCACCTCTGGATGGTTCTACAGCCGGGTCCGGATCATGATGCCCACAATCGTTTCCATTCGATCGTTCCTCAGGGTGCTTCTGCTCATCGCGAGTGGCCCTTTGGTTGTTTGTGGTGGCGAACCGGAGTTGAACTCACAACTCCAATTTCGTCGCGTGTATGCGCCGGTCGATCGCCTTGCGGATTGGCCCAAAGGGAATGCCGTTTACAAACCGATTGATGCCAGTGTTTTTGAGCGACTGGTAACCCGTCTCGGGGTGCCTCCCACCGATGCTGCTGCAGCACAAATTGTGAACTCCGAATATACGGCGCAATTGCAGAGCGACGATTTACTGGTGGGTGAAGTAACCATGGAGGTGAGATCGCTCTCGGACCGGCCTGTGATGATGCCGCTCACGCCGTGCGAAATTGCGCTCTCTGACCCTGAGTGGGAAGATGCCGACGGCCGACGACCAGCGCGCATGGGCCTCGATTCAGATAACCGCATGGTGCTTTTAATCGATGGCCCAGGGAAGCTGCATTGCCGCTGGTCTTTGCGAGGCCGTCGTGATTCTGGAGGACAGTTGAAATTCCAGTTTCAGTTGCCGCCGAGTCTCGCCAGAAAACTTGCTCTCACACTTCCAGGCACATTGCAGCCCGACTTCCAGGATGGATTGGTGACACCGCAAGAAGATTCAGAATCGGGTGAGAAAGTATGGAAAATCGATCTTCCGGGACAAAATCGTTTACAGATGCGGATTGCTCGGAGATCTGCTGATGGTGCAGAAGGCCGTTTCAACTTGTTCAAGCAGGCGTTGACCTACGACCTGTCGATGCAGGGACTGCAACTCGACGCGGAATGGACACTGGGTGTGTATCGAGATCCATTAAAACAGCTTGTAGTTCGGATTGACCCTGAATTGCAACTGGTAGATGCGCAATTGGGCGAACAGCGCGTTGCCTGGGCCACGAAGGGCCGGGTAGAGGATGGGACCCTGCGCACGGTTCTAAGTTTTCCGCAGCCTATTGTTGGTGCGGATCGTGTTCTGAGGTTGCGGGCAGTAGCACCGCTGGTGACCCGGGGCGCCTGGAAATTACCTGGCATCAATCCGGAGGGTCTTTTCTGGCAAGAAGGTGCAGCGACGCTCCTTGTCGCTGAGCCCCTTTCGGTCACAAGGATGAATCTTGAAGGATGTCGTCAGCTTCGGACCAGCGCATTGCCGGGAACGGCGTCCGGTGAAGCGATCGAATTACAATATCATGGCTCAGAAGCGGGAGTTGATTTGTTGCTCTCAACGGTCCCGCCCGAGATGACCATACATGCCCTCACCACCTATGAGTTAGATGATCATACAATCAGTGGCCGTATGGTTTGTGATTTCACGGTGAAAAAAGCAGAGAAATTTAAGTTGCAAGCAAACATCCTCGGCAACTGGCAAATTGAATCCGTGGTCTCAAGGCCTCCCGGAATGATCGAGAGTTGGGAGACGCAAGAAATCGAATCCAGGCAAATTTTGAAAATAGATTTGAAACGTGGTATTTCGGCTGAAGCACCATTACGTCTGGGTATTGTTGGCCGAAGCCGGCAGTCAGCACCGGGAGACAGTATTGACTCGAGTCAGCTGGAGATGCTTCAGTTCGATGGAATCGAGCGACAAATCGTCCATGTTGTTGCTCGCGATCCGTTTCGGTTGAGGGTTACGGGCCCTGATGCGCTTCGACAGGTTGCCCCGTCGGCCCTGCAAACAGAGGATCGTAGTCGTCTCGCGGAGAGTTTTTCTGAGGACCGAGTCGCATCTCTAGATCGTCCATTGATCCATGATATATCAGGCAAAGCGGAAGATGAAAATCGAGAGGTTGATGAACTAAAGGGAATGTTTTGGCTGAATGATCCTGGACCGGTACGCTTCCGATTAGCACTTGAGAAGCCATCTCCGCAATTTACGGCTGTCACTCAAATTACTGCGCGGATCGAAGAAAAAAATCTTCAGGAGAATGTCCACGTTGAATGCACGCCTCAGAAAAGTAGTGTTGACTGGGTCGTTGTTGCATTTGCAGAAAAACGAGATGAAAGTCCCCGCTGGTCGGTTATCGATGCCGATGGTGTGGTTTTGGATACCGTCAGAGCGGTGCGACTACCTCCAAGCCCGCAGGACGATCCGTTGATGCGGGAAATATGGAGGGTGAGTTGGACCCGACCACTGAGCGAAAAATTTCAGCTTGTGGCTGAACGAAATACCGAATTCGCCGATCTTGTTCCGGTCAATTTAGTCAGCCTGCCTCAGGCGATCGAGCAACTTGGGACGGTGACCTTATTTAGTGAGGAGTCGGCTAAAACCGCGGTTGAAAATCGGACACTCAAGCCACTGCCATCAGAACAAGTTCCCAGTCGCCAACAAAATCAGGTTGTGGCAAGGTATCGTTACGACCCCGATCGCCATTTAGGAAGTGGACAGCACGCTGCACTTTTGGTCGGTACGAATAAAGAGTTCACGAAAATGGCAGTTGTCTGGCAGGCAGTTGCAGAATCCTGGTTTGCACCCGACGGGAGTGGTCGACATCGGATTACCTACTACCTGGAAAATAATGGAAGCCGCGATTTTAAAGCAACTTTGGATTCGAAGATGCTTGTTGGGGGTGTTAAGATCGACGGTGTGGCTGTGCGGTTGCCACAATCGGAATCGACAGGTGCGATTTCTCTAGCGCTTCCAGAGGACCAGCGTTTTACGGTGGTGGAACTGCAACTTATGACAGCCGCCCTCTCCGGGTGGTTCGACATGATTCGCAAAATTGATTTGCCCGTTCCACAACTTGATATTCCGATTCTCCATTGGCAACGGAATTTGCATGCACCGGCCGGCTTCACAATTACAGATGGAATTGATCGAGGATCCAATGGTCGCGATGCCCTTGGGTGGCGGGAACGTTTGTTTGGCCCATTGGCGAGGGACGAGCATTTAGAAGTGTTTGACCCGTTTGATCTTAAGCAATGGTCGACAGTGGTGATGTCGCCCATTGCCGAGTCGCAGCATGATCGGCAACTGGCGATCGATTTTTTAGACGCTTTTGGAAAGACATTGGATCAAAATTGGCAGTTTGCATCCTGGGGACAGTTGGCAAATATTGATCTGCGTGGCGCAGTTTCTCAATCAGGTTCAGGTAGCGACGATTTGGAAGTATGGGTGGATAGCCAGGCTCTCGGCGAGGCAGGAATTGGCCCCAATTCACCGATTGTTGTTGCTCCAAATCGGACCGACCAGCAGTTGGCCACCGATGCGCTGATGGCGGCTAATTTGGTAGTGTCCGTTGTAGAAAATCGTTTACTTGTTTCGTCGGTGGACCGTATTAAACCCTCTGCAGCAAACGGGCTCGTGGAGGGTGTCCTCTATGGGGACTTCTACGGGGATCAAGCCCGCAGGGCACAACTCGTCTGCCGACAGGCTGGCGGGCTTGCAACGGATTGGGTCGCTAATGGAGATCTAATAGAAGCCCCCTGGAAAATTCTCTGGCGCGACGGATATGCCATGATAGAAAATAGGGGCGCAGCGACGTGCTATCTCGAAGGAAAGCGTGCAAGAGATAGTGAGGTTTATCTGCTACACACTTCATCAATCCATGCGTTGCAATGGACTCTATTTCTTGTTGTCTCGGTTGGTGGTTGTGTTTGGCCTCTCTCAAAAATCCGAACGGGCGTGATTCTGATTCTTGCTTTGGCGGTTTTGGCGCTGGTGATACCAGCGGTCATTGCGCCACTCGTCAATGCCGTATTGCTGGGAGTGGTCGTTGCCATACTCTGGCAGTTGCGTACTATTCTTTGGCGTCCAGCAAGACAAAAGATCGAGTTGCCCCAGAGAATGGGCGATTCTTTATCAACCACACAGACGCTCCGTTTCTTCGGTCCGGAGATTCTGCTGGTACTCTTCGCTGCCTCAGTTTCCTTTGCAGTTCCGGGAGGAGTCATTGCTCAGTCGCTCCATGAGGCGATTCCGAAAGACGACGCAATTTCTGTGGTATTTATTCCAGTCGATTCGGACAACCAACCCGTTGGCAAAACCTACTACGTTGAGGAGGCCCTTTTTAAGGCATTGCATCAGCGGGCCAAATCAGAGAGCGAGGGACCCATCGATTGGCTTCTCGCGAGTGCAACCTATCGCGGGCAGATGGAATGGGATTCGGATCCGAGGCGTTTGGCACTAACGACATTAACGGGGTCTTTTGTTGTTGAGGTGTTCGGGCATCATGCTGAGGTACACATCCCGGTTGGCGGACTCGCGGGTGATGCGATGAGTTGGCAGATCTCTGTGGATGGCAAGACCACGCGGCAGGTACGAAGTGCCTCCGATGGCACCCCCATTCTGGAAATTGATGCCCCGGGAATTTACCAAATTGAAATTCAGTTAGCAGCCAAGGCCGAGGTTCATGGCGGCGTGCAGCGTGTTGATTTCCCCATTCCTCCATTGGCGACTTCGCGATTGGAATTGGATGTGCCTGTCGATGCGCCTCCTATCGAAATTGCCTCAGCCATAGGGGGTGCCGTGCGGCAAGACAACCGTGGACGGGTGACTGCCCAACTCGGCGCAGCATCGCGGCTGGCAGTTTCGTGGCGGGATAACCGGGGAGCGGACGCAGGGGCTGTGGCGGACGTTGATCGTCTATTGTGGCTGAAGATTCAGCCGGGTGCAGTGGTGATCGATGCGAGAATTCAACTCAATGTTCAGGACCACCGCGTCCGACGATTACAGCTTGCTGCCGACCCGCAATTGCGTCTGCTTTCGCCAATACGCGCCCGCGTAGGTGAGGAGCCTGTGGAGTTGTCCCATGTGCGGACGATTCCGGGGGATCCTCAAATCATTGAACTCGAGTTTGCACGCTCTGTAACAGGTATTCAGGAAATTCGTCTGCCCTTTCTACTCGCGGGCATTACAGGTGTTGGAAATGTACGGCTTCCCTATCTGGATTTGATTGGGTCCCGAACGAGTCGTCACTGGGTAGCAGTGTCGGTGGACCCCGCGTTGCAGATAGATCGCAATAATATTCCGCAAAACGAGGGACTCATTGCCGCTTCCGCTGCGATGGTGCCGGATCCCTGGGATATCGCGCAGCAGAAACCCACCCTGTTCTACCGGCAGACCCAGCTTGAGATTGACTGGAGTCTCCCCACAATACCCCAGAAATCTGACACCGTTGCCTTGCAGCGGTTGTCGTTCGGATTTTCCGACACACATGTTGATGCGATCGCAGAATTCGATTTGGAAACCACCGCCGGACACCGCTTTGATTATCACGTGTATGTCCCGAAAGGATTTGTTGCGCAGCAGGTCGAACTTATCTCAAAAGGCATGAACCGCGTTGCGCGATGGACAATAAGTCCAGATGGGCAGATGGATAATCGGCTGGCGATCTTTTTAACGGGGCCTGTCACTGGTAAACAACAACTTGTCGTTCGCGGACAATTTCCTGGCGGTAGTGGAGAAAGAGAACTCCCAGGTTTTCGACTAGATGATATTCGCTCACGGGGACGTCAGGTTGCATTGTATCGGCAGCCGTCTGTAGAAGTTGAATTAAAGTTTGCAGAAAAGTTGCAATCGGCTACAGACGGAGATATTTTTCCTTCTGTTGTGCCATCCAGTTTTGGCCAGTTGGTGGATGTTTTTCTGGTCGATCGCAACGCAAAGGAATCACGGGTTGAGGTGCGTCGTAATGCGCTGGAAGTGACCTCCCAGCAGGTTGTTTCAATCAATCGGATTAATGGACAGTGGGTGGGAGAGATTGATCTGAAAATTGGACTCAAGAAGGGTACTCTGGATATGTTGCGATTACGTATTCCTCCGGAGTTTCCTGGGCCTTTCACGTTGGATCCGGATATCCCATACCGTGTTGAAAATCTTGCCTCGAGTGAGTCTCGGGTGCTTCTCGTCCGTCTGCCGGAGGGGATCAGCGGCGATTATCGGCTGATGATCCGTGGTCCATTGAATATCGCGGCAGGGGATCTTGTCAGTTGCCCCGTTGTATCGGCCGACGAGATTGACAAATCGACACGGTACGTTGTCCTTCCCAAACAGGTTGATTTACAGGATGTGCAGTGGAAAACTTCGGGACTCGTCAAGCGTTCGATTCCTGAGGACCCTCAAGATGCTTCTTGGTCAGACAAATCGTTTGAGTCATTTCTTGTGACTGGAGAGACTTATAGGGCTGTTTTAAAATCATTAAATACACCCCGTCAGTCACCGAGCGTTCGTCTGGCAGACATAAAAATCAAGGGGCGGGCGCTAGACCGGTATCTCGGCCGGGCAATGTTTGATTTGGAGCCAGCCGGTCTCTCTCGCGTTCGTATCCATCTCCCAGCGGATGCACAACTGCTTGGTGCCCGGGTTGAGGGCTTGGCCGCACCACCACAGCGTCGTGGCAAAGTATGGGAGTTGGAACTTGGCTCGGAAAACCTGTCCCAGTTTATCGAAGTACTGTATGAGGCTCCGTTAAGCACTGATTCTGAGGGAGTCTTAGCTGCTGATGCACCGCAACTCTATGCGGAGTCAGAGAAGATTGAAATTATCAATACACTTTGGTCGATGACAGGATCTGCATCCTTTTGGAAGGTATTCCGAAACTCTGAGATCGAGTCGAATGAGTTGGCCTTGCAGCAGCATCACAAGCGGATTGGTTGCTTGCTAGATTTGCTATCGGATGTCACATCGGCCGAACCCGTTAAGATACTTTCGCCCTGGTATCATCGCCAAATTGCCCGGCTCAACGCGGCCCGTCGTGAATTGGCACAATACTACAACTCAGAAAGTTCGCAACAGTCATCGGTGCAGTCGGCGCGTCAGCTAGCATTTGAGCAGCGAGTCAAGGAACTGAGCGATCAAATGGTTTCCCTCGGAGTCTTCGCCTCCCCGGAGCAATTTCAGGCAGCAGGGGAGCATACCGCGGACGCATGGAATTGGTCGTTCGCCAATGAGGGGCATTATCGTTTTGGGCTGTTTCCGGGAGAAAAAGAGAAATTTCCCGTTGGCCAACATCGTGGGGGCAGAGCGAACCTGCTTGTTCGGATATTTCTGGCACTAGCACTTGGCAGCATTGGCCTGATGGTTGGATTTTCCGGGTGGCAACCGATGGGGATGCTATCGAGAGAATCATCGGTTTTCCTGGGTGCGTTTATTGTGTCCTTATTTTACTGGCTATTTCTGACACCCAGCATCCTCGGGCTCACCGCACTAGTCGCGACGGTTGTGTTGGCACTCTCTTTTCGATGGGATCGAATGATTCGCAGTTCGGCACCCGAATAGTTCAACGTGTGTCGATGGCTTTTTGCGTGGATCTATTCTGGGTAATGCTATCACGGCGACCTTTGGATTGTTCCAGGGCTTGTTTTCATATTGGTTGGAAAAGGACATTCTGCTACTGTACGCCCTCAATCGAACAGTGGAATTGCCTCCCAACAATGGGCCGACATGGAGGTGGGCCTGTTATGCCGCTCAAACCAAAACAACAACTCTCAGTACATATCCGTTGGATGATTCGACGCGATATGTCTGATGTTCTGGAAATCGAAAACAATAGTTTTGAATTTCCTTGGTTCGAAGAAGATTTCATACGTTGTTTGCGACAACGGAATTGTATTGGCATGGTTGCTGAATACGATGAACACGTTGTCGGATTTATGATTTATGAGTTGCATAAGACACGGCTCCACATCCTCAATTTTGCAGTACATCCGGAATTTCACCGTTGTCACATTGGTTTGCAAATGGTTTCCAAGCTGCGCAGCAAACTTTCGTACCAGCGGCGAACGCAGATTACTCTCGAAGTGCGTGAGACAAATTTAGAGGCACAGTTGTTTTTTAGGGGGCAGGGTTTCCGTGCCACAAATGTACTACGTGGTTATTATGAGGACAGCCCGGAAGATGCCTATCTGATGGAATATCGCTACAAGCAGGATGCGGCAGAGATGATTCTCCCCTTCAACCGGATTACCCGGCTGGCGGGTTGACCGATTCGGTGGCCTCTTGAGGCTCAGTTGGCCTTTGGGCAACCCGTTCCGGGGCAGGCTTTTATTGCCTTTCTTTTCAAGCGTTTCGCGTGGCCCCTCTCAGGCAAAGCATAGCGGCTGGCCAATCCCTTGACAGATTGCGATTGTCGGAGGAAATTCGACACTTCGCCTGAGGGGACTTTTTAGCTGTGCGCTTTTTCGGAAGGGAGTGGTAGCATCATACTCGCTACGTTTGTATTATCTTGTGCTATGGGTGGACTGCTCCTATGGATTGCCATTGCCATACACCGCAGTCCTTACCGGCCGATTCAATCGGTCATTGCCTTTCTTAATTTGCTGCTCACGCGGGTGCTCTGGCGAGTAGAGGTGAGAGGCAGGCTGCCAGCCAGGGGAGAGGTTGGTGGCATCATTATCTGCAATCATCGTAGTTCGGTGGATCCCTTTTTCATCCAGTTGGGCGCATCAGGCATCGTCCACTGGTTTGTGGCGAAAGAGTATTTTCGTGTGCCCGTTGTCGGCAGCTTTTTGCGAGCTAGTGAAAGTATTCCGACCAATCGAGCGGGAATTGATACCGCTTCTACAAAATCTGCCATTCGTAATGCCCGCAAGGGACATTGGATCGGGATGCTTCCCGAGGGAAGTATTAACGAGACCCGTCAATTACTCCTGCCGGGACGGTTGGGGGCAGCATTGATTGCATTGAAAGCGAGGGTTCCGGTGGTTCCCTGTTATCTGGAGGGTGTTCCCTATGATGGAACTTTTTGGGGATGTCTGTTCATGCCGGCACGGGTGCGATTGGTGATCGGAGATCCAATCGATTTAAGTAAGTATTATGACCAGGAAAGGAGCCACGAAGTTTTGGGGAAAGTCACAAAAGAGTTTTTCAAGCGGATTGCATCTCTTGCGGGATATCCAGATTTTCAACCGCAATTAGCGGGCCGGCGGTGGCTGTCGGACAATACTCAAGGTGACTGAAGCGAGTTTCCACAGACTCGTCGTGCCGCTGGTTCCCCGCTCACGTTTACCCTGAGCAGATCCTGCACCGTCCTGGCCAGTTGCTGCAGACGATCGATGACCGTGGACTCTCCGCGGCCGGAAGTCATCAGTGTCAGGATGGGCCGTCCTGATCGAATCGTCGTGCCCTCATGCGGGATGTCCGCCAGGACGGGCCAGGACTCGTCCGCATTAAGCTCTCTTGCAAGATTGAGCATGGCAGCGGGGATCACGATATCTTCAACCGCAAAGAGAATTGCTTTGCCGTAGCAATATTTGGTGCAACAGTTCGTTTGCCTCTCGAGCTGGCCACCACAGCAGGCCAAAACATGGTCGCGGATCGTTTTTCGGGAAAAGGCTCTTTCAAAAATCTCTACCGATGCGGTAAACCGGGGGTTAAGTTCCACCGGATAGATTGCGTTTTCAGAGGAGATGGCATCAACACCAAAAAGCCCTCTCAGGCCGAAAGCCTGCGAAAGAACCTCTCCGATGCGGAGCCAGTTGTCTTTGCTTGCTGCATCGAGCGACATCGGGCCGATAGAACCGGCATATGAAAAAGAGTCTGCCCCAAGCCAGGGTGTTCCAACTAATTGTCGGCTCACCCCCAAAAGCTTGACACCGTCGTGCGCTGCAATAAATACGCCGCTGAGCGATGGTCCGGTGATATACTGCTGGTAGTAGGAATTCCGCGGAGCATCCTTGTTGTAAGTGCGGGGATTGAAAAACGCGACCCCGTGGCCACCACTGCTATCTCGTGGCTTTCTCAGCCACAGTCGGTCCATGCAGAGGGCATCGGCATCAGAGTGCACGGCGGGTGTTGGCAGGCCTTGGTCGTCCAGCACCCGAGCCAGCAGGACCGGATCGCGCGCAGCGATGAGAATTTCTGGCGGATTGCCATAAAGCGTCCTCTGTTTCGAGAGGTGTCGGACGATCGGAATGTGGTTTTCCATGGCACCGGTGAGCATGACCGGAGCGGCTGGGAATTGTGCGGCAAGTTGAGGTATTTGCTCCGGAAAAGGAGAAGCCGCCAAAACCTCGGCACACGCCTGCGCGTCAACGTCTGCAAACAGATCGATACAAAACGGATCGAATCCGGCGCGAATAGCGCATTGGGCAGCGGCTCGTGTACTGGCGCCGACAATAAGTAATGGATTGCGCATGCGGTCCATGGTAAGTGGCACTCCGAGACTCGCAACCGGCATCGCCCGCAAAAATCCCATTCCTCTCTCCGGGAGGCGAATGTTTCAATCTTGCCATGTCGGGCTCTTTGACCTGACAGATTGAGTGGGGAAGGAAATGTACGGTATGCCACAACGCCCGCCTGAGGCTTTTTGGGGTCCCGTCGGCGGTCGGTGAAGCGGCAAAGGACGAGTCGGCATCTGCAGAATCTGTGAAACTCCCCGCGCGAGAGCATATCTCTAGCTGTGTGGGTTGAAAAAGCGGGTGCGTCTGGTATCGTTTCTCTTTCGGTTGCGGTTTCCGCCCTCACCACGGGTCTGCTGAGCACCTGGTACTGGCGGTTTCCCGTCACCCCAATAACGGAACCTTTGAGAACCTTTTGCTAGAAAATATAGGAGAACACCATGTCGATGTTTGTAGGAGAAGCCCTGGTGGGCGACGGCAATGAAATTGCGCATATTGATTTACTTATCGGGAGCAAGGACGGACCTGTCGGTATCGCCTTTGCCAATGCGTTGGCCCGTCAGAGTGAAGGACACAGTAACCTGTTGGCCGTGCTTGAGCCAAATCTGGCCGTCAAGCCATCAACGGTGATGATCACGAAAGTGACCATCAAGGGTGCCAAGCAGGCGGTGCAGATGTTTGGCCCGGCACAAGTGGCAGTTGCCGCTGCGGTTGCAGACTCAGTCGAAGCAGGCGTCATTCCGAAAGATCAGGCCGAAGAACTCTGCATCGTGTGTGGTGTCTTCATCCACTGGGACGCAGAGGACGACAAGAAAATTTATGATTACAATTATCAAGCCACTAAGGATTCCATTGCCAACGCAATGGGTTGCTCGCCTTCGGCCGATGAAATGCTTTCCGGCAAAGAAGGTGCATCCCACCCCTATCGTGGGTTTTAGGCTCGAACAACGCATTGAGTGAAAGCTTAAAGAGGTTCGGCATCTTCGGATGACCGGCTCTGCATCCGCTCGCCCGCCGGGTCGGTTCTCCCCGGTCGTGGCGTTGTGGTTTGGCGCTCTGTGACTTCGTGCTCTATTCAGCTGAAGTCCATCTTACGGAATGCGCGAAAGCCCAGCCGGAGAGAGACGGTGGTCGTCCCCACACCAATCACGACTGCTGCGCTGACTCCAGCGGCCATCCAGATCCGTGTCGATTGCGGATCGAGAGAATCTGATAGCTGCCCAAGTTGTGCGATCGCGTGAAGGTGGCTTGGTGCTGCCGCCAGGCCTACGATCAGAATGATATAGAGTGCGCTGAGAATAAGGTTTAATGTTCCTCCGAAACCGGCAGCGATTTTAGAAGGACTTGTTGCACGTAAATCGGGCATCGATGCGCCAAGCCCGACAGCGATGGCGGCAAGACCGGTACAAAGCAGCAAGCACGCGAGTTCGTGAACAAAAATAATGACGGGGGGAATTTGCAGTAAGGCATCACTTAGCAGGATAAGCAAACTGCTTGGGATTCCAGTTACGATTGCGGAAAACAAGAATTTCCCCCATAGGATGGTTTCCCTCTCAATGGGCAACAGTCCCAAGATCCAGAATCGTTGGCCCTCGAGGCTGATCATCGGAAAAACAAACCGTGTGGTAAACGTTGAAAGGATGAGCCCCACAACCAGGAGATTCAAAAAACTCACCACATTGACCCACCCTACAAAAGGCGTTGCATCCTGGATGCTTTGAATGTTTAAAAAATAGAGGCCGACGAGGCCGAAAAAGATAAGAAATTGAGCCCACTGCAAGGGGTCGCGTCGTACGGTGCGAATATCCTTTGCCAGCAAAATCCGAATGGTGGCGGGTACGAATGGCAGCATTCCCGGTAGCAGGTGGTCGATCCACCGCACCGTGGCGATACGCGGATTGCCATGTTCCGTCTGTAGTCGGCTGTAGCTTGTCAAATAGAATGTGTCGGCAATCCAGGTAGCCACCATCTGCAGAAACAGCGCGTTGGATACCAGCAGCGAAAAGAACAGCAATGCCTGGGCCCAGGGCTGATAGTCAAGCGAAGTGCCACCATGGCGAGCAGCTTCCAGGAGGCCGCTACAGAGCCACCAGCTCGGTAAAAGCCGATTCTCTGTGGCACTCAGCCGGATCATTGTCTCTTCAAACCACTCCGGGGTCAGCAGGTCATTCTGTTGACGCAAAAAAATGGTCCACAACAGCCAGAGTCCGCAAGCCACGATCGAAAGTCCCATAAGTGCGACGACCGGACGGCGGAATCGCGAAAACCAGTTCACGACCAACAGGCAGGCAATCGCTCCCAAGCAAGTCGGTATGTATACGAATGCGAGAATCATGGGGAGGAGCAAAAGGTAGTAGTACCATGGTGCACCGACCACGATGCCGTACGCGATCATCATGGGGCTGCCGATCAGTACGAATCCCCAACTGCTGAGTACAACCGCTTCCTGGAATTTATAGTTGAAGATCCGACTCGGACTGGTCGGTGTGGTGATGAGAAACGCCACCTCCTGCGAGCGGTACATCCCGCCATAGAAAATAATCGTACTCGAAAAGAAGAGCATGATCATTAAAGAGGCGTAGAAAATATTAAAGACTTTTTCAACGGTTTCCTGGGTGAAAGCGCCAGCCTCTTGTTCCAGGAAGGAGAAACCCTCATGCATGATGAAAAACAATGAAACCCAGATCCCTAGACTCATCAATAGTGCCAAAGCGAGTCGCAATCGTGCGTTGGCACATAGTTCGCAAAAGGTTGTCTTCAGGAGGGTGGCGCGGAGTCGGCGATAGGTTTGGCTTTCCTGACTCGACGATGGCAGTCGCATTGCGTCACTGTTCGGAGTGCGATGGAATGTCATGAATCACGGATTGCCCGTTGGTGTTTTTCGGGGTGGGTGTGGTTCGCTCTCTCCGGCAGGGTTGCAGAATAGGGATCCTCGCCCGATTCGGTGAGTTCAAGGAACATCCGCTCCAACGTCGATTGCTGTTGTGCCAGTGACTTCTCCAGTTCTTCAATAGTGCCGACAAACTTGATTTTCCCATGGTCAATAATTCCGATGCGATCCCCAATCTCCTCGGCAACGGCAAGCGTATGGGTAGACATAAAAACGGTCGTTCCGGAATCTGCTTTCTCACGCAAAAGATCTTTAACGAGCCGGATGCTTTTGGGGTCGAGGCCGACCATTGGCTCATCAACGATGAGTACTTCGGGGTGATGTAGCAGCGCGGCGGCGAATACAAGTCGTTGTTTCATGCCGTGCGAGTAGGTTTCCGTCAGTTCGTCCGCAAAAGCAGATAGTTCGAACCGCTCGATTTGGGTCGCTAGTTCCTTGCGGCCAGCCTTGGCATCCATTCCGTACATGTCGGAGATAAATTGAAGAAATTCTCGACCAGTCAGTTTGTCATACAGATGGGGTTCGTCAGGGACGTAGCTGATTCGTCTTTTGGCAAGCCGTGGGTGCTTAGCAATGTCGAAGCCGCAAATCCGCACGCTCCCGAGATTTGGCTGCAGCAATCCCACCGCCATCTTGATCGTCGTCGTTTTGCCCGCTCCATTGGGGCCGAGAAATGCGAAAAGCTCTCCCGGCGCGATGGTGAGGTTCAGGTCATCGACGGCAACACGATCGCCATACGATCGCGAAATCTGTTCGAATTCGATCATGGCTTGCCTGATCTCTCATCGTTCGGTTCGGCGATCTTCTTCAAATCGATATTGTTGCACGCCGCATCCCAGTCCTGCTCGAGTCGGTGGATCAGTTTGTCAGCCGATTTGGGAGTTTGCCGCACCAATGTAATATGTGATCCAAGCAGTACGATCTCCTGTTGCAAAACCATTCCGTTGTCGGGTCGTACCCAGAGGCGTCCGAGATAATCCTCGACCGATCGTGAGCCACTGCCTTCGTCCCTGCGGTAGGTGATCAGGAACGTGTCTGTGGTTTGATTCTCCCAGACCAGCGGCTCGAATCGCTCTACCTTGGCGACGATAGGTGTTTGAGGTCCCATCGGGGAACGCAGTGGACTGATTTGATAGGTGGTCCATTCCTGATGCATGCGGAGTCGCGGCATAAATCCGTAGGGTGAGATTTCACTGTTAATCAGACAATCTGGACGAATAGGAATGGTCCTGCTCCCAAGATGCCGATTCCCTAAGTGGAATGCCAGCCGCAGTTGGTTATCAAGAACATCTCCACGGATACGTATCCAAGGGGTCGTTATTTCGGGATCGCTTCCGAGAGTAATGATGGATTGAAGCGTTTTCAGCCGGTAGTCGTCATCCAGGACCGAACGGTTTGTCAGTTGCATTTGGAAACCACCTCCCTGCTTTCCGATTTCTGCCAGTTGCTTTGACAGCCAGGAGGATGCATTCGAATTGCTCTTGGGCCAATTTGTAAATTGTAGGCGACTGAGTAACTCAATTTGCCCCGCATGATTCGTAATGATCTTATTGGCTGCCCAGCCAACCGACTGGAAATTCCATTTGATATCCCAGATCACTGGCGGGGTGTCCGCGAGCTTTACAACTGATGCTGCATGGTGATTGGGTGGATCGCCTCTCCGGAGGGCAGGCATCAACTTTGTGGAGATTAGCCATGTGGTGGTCGAAAGCCAGAAGCAAAAAACCGCTAGCTGGTAGAAACGAATCGACATGCTTGGCGTATCTGGATTAAGGAGTACTCAGTAAATCGCAAATCGTTTTTCGCCATTTCAGATATGGGGAAAATGGCCAAAACAAAAACCGACCTGATTGTACAAATGAATCTATTGGTATTTTGCAATTTATCATGACTCCCCTCTCCAAACCAGTCATTTTGGCTCCCATGTCCAGATTCTTCTGTTGGCTTTGGCCCACAAAATCGAACTTGTCCTTGAGGGCCGAAACAGGGAAGATGTTTGCGACCAGTGCTGCTTGTCTCACCGGGGCCTTGTTTCACCGTGTGATGTCGGGCCGTGAGAGAGCCATGGATGTTTCAAGGGTTGGAATGAGCCCGGACCGGCTTTCCGGCAGCAATCGTTTTAGAGGAACGACGCGATCATGTGTGCACCCAATGTCCACCTTTTTTCAGTTCTCGCTGGATATTTCCTCGTTGTAATGGCTGGTTGTGACACCAGCGAAACTCCGAATCGATCGGTAACCGCCAGTATCGAATCAGATTCAGTAGCAGCAGTTGATGGCGGGGTCCTCGAGGGTGTCCGTACTGCCACATTGCAAGATCCGAATTTTCCAACGATTCAGTTTGTGACGTCGGCCGGAGTCGTTGTGGTCGAACTCGATATGGAAAAGGCCCCGATCACGGCAAAAAACTTCCTTTGGTACATAGACAACGGCCATTATGATGGAACGATCTTCCATCAGGTGATCCCCGATTATATGGTGCTCGGTGGGGGCTATACGAAATCGTATGTTGAAAAGCCTACACAATTCTGGATTCGAAATGAGGCTTATAACGGGCTAAAAAATCTGAGAGGCACGATTGCCATGGCACGTCGCCTTGAGGAAGCGGATAGCAGTACCTGCCAGTTTTTTTTCAATCTCGTCGACAATCCGCATCTCGATCACAAAAGTCGCCAGTCCGCCGAACAATACGGCTACTGCGTTTTTGGTCGTGTGATAGAAGGACTTGAAGTGGTCGATCGAATCGGTCGGGTTTCGATCACCGATAAGGATTCCTTCAAGTCAACGCCACAACAGCCTGTTGTCATCGAACAGGTATCGCCGACCGGGACATAGTTTTTTCAGCAGGATCGCTTGGAGAAAAATCTGGCTGTTTTACGACAGAGATGTAGGCCCTATTTTGAAAGAGGTTATTTTTCTGGATGTATGCGCAGAATGGGCAATCTAAGGCAGGTGCAAGGTGTCGTTTGTTTGATTTTGTTTGGTCATTCGATTACAATACCGGTTACTTTTTGGAACTCGGGGATGCCCGTCAACGGAGGTTACGGACATGTCTAAATCTGCATATTTCATGCAGGAGTGCGGAACTTGTGGGCGAAATCTTCGTGTCCGCATTTCGTACCTTGGTAAGCAGGTTGTTTGCCAACACTGTAAGTCTCAATTCAGAGCAACAGACGCGGTAGGCAAGGGCGATTCGCCCCTGAAACCAGCGAGTGCTGTGCTGAAGCGGGCGGACGAGTTGTTGGCGGCTGCTGATGCAATCAAAAACCGGCCCCGCTGAAGTGGGGTGGGTACTGGTAATGGATTGGTGGGGTGGCCAGTGACATATACCCGGTCACACTCGCTGTATCGGCGGGCGCTGTATCGGCGGGCGCTGTATCGGCGGGCGCTGTATCGGCGGGTGGTAGGATGCCGAGTGGTCTCATCTTGAGGTCCGGGCCGCGATTTGCACCGACGATGATTTCTCGATCGAGGGGGTCCTCTCCATCAATTCGCACTCGATCAATTCGCACTAGCGGTCAAACGTTCTAGATCGTCAAAAAATTCCGGATATGTCTTTTTTGTGCAAGTCGGGTCTAGGATTGTCACACCGGGTACTCGAAGTCCTACCAGCGATAGGCTCATCGCCATCCGGTGATCGTCGTACGTATGGACCTCGCCACCCTGCAGTGCTCGGGGCACTATTTGGAGGCCGTCCGGCATTTCAGTAATCTCTGCCCCAAGATTGCGGAGTTCCGTTGCCAGATTGCCAATGCGGTCGGTCTCTTTGTGGCGGACATGGCCGATGCCGCGGATGGTGGTCGTTCCCTCCGCAAAGAGGGCGACCGCCGAGAGTGTCTGTGCGGTATCGCTGATCGCATTCATGTCGATATCAATGCCGTGGAGTTTGCCTCCACGGACTGTAATTCCCCTCTCGCCATATTCCACCTGACAGCCCATTTTTTGCAGAGCGTCACAAAAAGCGACATCCCCCTGGAGGCTTTCACGACAAAGCCCCTCGACGAGTACTTCGCCACCGGTAATCGCAGCGGTGGCCCAGAAATAGCTGGCTGCGGAAGCATCTGGCTCGATTTCGTACTCAGTAGCCTGATACGATTGCGGATGCGGGACGCGAAAGCAGTTTTCTGCGAGCTGCTCGGCCTCAACTCCGAAGGCGTGCATGACGGTGATGGTCATGTTGATGTATGGTTTGGAAACCAAAGGCCCGACTATTTCAATCTCGACCTCTCCGCGCGCAGCCGGTGCGGCCATCAGCAACCCACTTAGGTATTGGCTCGATAGATTGCCTTTGAGCGCGATCGATCCTCCCCTTAGCCCATCTGCCTGGATGTGGACCGGGGGACAACCGTCCGCGGAACTGGCACGAGCCCCCAAGCAGTCCAAAGCATTGAGGAGATCGCCGATTGGCCGCTTGCGCATTCTCTCGTTGCCATCGAGCGTAAACTCTCCAGAACCGGTTGCAACCAATGCGGAGAGAAAACGGATACTGGTACCGCTGCCTGCGAGGTTCAACTGGGCGGCACTGGAGGGCAACCGGTTTGCACAGCCTGATACGACAAGTTGTCTCTGATCCCAACGGGTCTTGATACCAATGCCGAGTGCCTCAAGAGCGCGTACCATCACCTCGGTGTCCTCGCTTTGCAGTATGCCGCTGAGCGTACTGCGACCTTGAGCCATGGCGGCACAGAAGAGGGCCCGGTTCGTCAGACTCTTGGAGCCCGGCGGTCGGATCGATCCGGAGACCGACCCCTTTGCAACTTCGATGGTTCGTCGATCTTTCAACGGAACGCTCCGTTTTGTGGTGGATGGATCGGCTCAATACGGACCGGAATAAGGATACTGATTGTCCTTTGCCGGTGTCCTCTCTGGCAAGCGGTCGACGCGCGCAGGGTGTGGGTGATTTGTACGAGCAGAATGCGAACGGGCGATCTAGCAAAAGTAAAAGAAAAACCGGGGTCTTTGTGCTTTGTGCTTATACTGAAGATTGGAGGGAATAGAAAACGTAGACCTGAAAAGCTGAAAAATCACCGTTTTTGGTTTTTAAAAGTTTGTGGATCCCTCTATTTTGTGGTTTATTGAATCGCCATTTTTGGCATAATAATGGTTTGCTGAAGTTTTCCCACCGCAGAAGCCGGTTTTCCGCCACCCTGGCGGCAAGCCATCGGTGTGCTGCTCCATGTTTTGCCTCCCGCCGCGAATAGGCGGATGGCAACGCGAATCTTGCTGCTCGCAGGGAGAGATAAAAGCCAATGCTCAACCCCTTGTGTCTAAATTCGCGGAAGTTGCTGCTGCCACTTCTCACAGCGGTGCTGGTCCCAATGGTCGTCCACAGTCCGGTTTTTGCCGAAGAGGTCGACTACCAGCGGCAGATTAAGCCACTGCTTACAAAGCACTGTTATGCCTGCCACGGTCCTGACCGTAACGGCCAGGACAATGAGTTGCGGTTTGATCTCCGCGAAGTTGCTCTGGAATCGGCAATCGAGCCGGGAGATGCATCTAGCAGCGAGATGATCCTGCGCATGTCGACCGAAGATGTGGAGGAGCGGATGCCTCCGATAACGGTGAAAGCCCCACCGCCGAGTGCGGAAGACATCGCACTTCTGCGGCGCTGGATCGATGAGGGTGCTGAGTATCAGGACCACTGGGCGTGGGTGTTGCCGAAACAAGTCGAACCACCGGAAGGTGACCGTTGGGGGCAGACGCTCATCGACCGCTTCATCCGGGCCAGCCATCTCGAACAGGCTCTCAAGCCGGCACCGGAGGCTGATAGACGGACTTTAATTCGGCGGCTTTCTTTCGACCTGACCGGTCTACCGCCTACGGTGGAACAGGTCGACGCCTTTCTGGCAGACGGTTCGCCGCAGGCCTACCAACGGGTCGTCGATCGTCTCCTCGCCTCGCCACACTTTGGTGAACGGATGGCGATGTACTGGTTGGATTTAGTCCGTTATGCCGACACGGGAGGCTATCACGGAGACAATCAGCGCGATCATTTCCCCTATCGAGACTATGTGATTGACGCGTTCAATGAAAATTATCCATTCGACCGCTTTATTCGCGAGCAGCTTGCGGGCGATTTGTTGCCCAATGCAACGCAGCAGCAGATGATTGCTTCCGGTTTTAACCGCCTGAACATGACGACACGCGAGGGTGGTGCCCAGCCGAAGGAATATATGGCGATCTACGCCGCCGACCGTGTCCGCAATACGGTTTCGCTATTTCTGGCAATCACGTTCAGCTGCTGCCAATGCCACGATCATAAATACGATCCTTATACGACGCGCGACTTTTATAGTATGGCGGCATTTTTCGCTGATATCGAGGAAACGGCTGTCGGCACCCAAAAGCCACTGGTGTTGCTCGATCAGTTGCAGACCCAGCGGGTGTACGATCTCGATCAAGCGGTGCAGTCAGCGACCAAACTTCTTGAAGGGGAGTCGGCCTTCTGGGATGCCGCTCAGGCAAAATGGGAGGCAGACCAAAAACCGGCCGACGATAGCGACTGGCAGTTGGTCAACAATCTGCAAATGGAGAGTGATCAGGGCGGGGCCTTCAAGCGGCTAAAGGATGGATCATTACTGGCGGAGAGCAAGCGAGCCCCTATGGATACCTATACGATCACACTGCCAGTTCCCTCCGGCGGGTTGAGCGCGATCCAATTGGAACTCTTGCCGGATGAATCACTGCCACAAAACGGACCTGGTCGTGCGGAGAACGGCAATCTGGTTCTTTCCGAAGTCGAAGTTTTTCGCGGTGAGCAACAGGCACCGGTCAAAGAAGCGATCGCCTCCCACTCTCAGAAGAACTGGGATATTGCCGCGACCATCGATGGCGAGCCCGAAACCGGCTGGGCGATTCGGCCTCGAGTCGGCGAGGGGATCTCGGCCTATTTCGAGTTAACGGAGCCGATCGGCTCCGCAGACAGCGACCCGCAAAAGCGCGCACCGGAAAAGCTCACTATCCACTTGCGACAACTCTATGGCAGTGGTTATTTGATCGGCCGCCTGCGGGTCTTTACCACCGGCCTCGAGGCGCCACTGGCTCAGGTGAAGCCTCTGCTTGCCTACAAACCGGTTTACGATGCACTCGCAATACCACCAAAGAAGCGCAGCAGCAAACAAAACGCGCTGCTTCGTGAGCATTTCCGCGCCACATCCCCGGAGACCAAATCGGTTCGCAAACTGGTTGCCGATGCCAAAGCGGAAAAAAATGCCATCAATGAGCACGCCCGCAAGGTGTTGGTTTCGACATCGACCGAGCCACGCATGGTCCGCATTCTCCCGCGGGGAAACTGGCAAGATGAAACGGGAGAGATCGTCCAGCCGGCAGTCCCGGCAATTTTGGGTAGCCTAAAGCTGGCTCCTGACGGAACAGGAACCCGCCTCGATCTGGCCAACTGGCTTACCGAAGCGGACAATCCACTCGTGGCGCGGGTTTTTGTCAATCGACTCTGGAAACTATTGTTCGGTCGTGGGCTGGTAAAATCACTGGGCGATTTTGGTTCGCAGGGAACGCTGCCAAGCCACCCCGAGTTGCTCGATAGTCTGGCAGTCGATTTTGTCCAAAATGGTTGGGATATCAAACGTCTGATTCGTAGGATGGTGCTGTCCAAAACATACCGGCAGTCGTCAGATACCACCGACGAGACGCTCGGTCGCGATCCGGAGAATAGCTACTTTGCCCGTCAGGGTCGGTTCCGTCTCGATGCGGAGATGATTCGTGACAATGCCCTCTCTGTCAGCGGACTGTTGGTACCGAAAGTGGGTGGCCAGAGCGTGAGGCCCTACCAGCCCGTTGGTTATCTGGCCCATTTGAATTTTCCGCCTCGGACCTACCAGCACGACACCGGAGAAAACCAATACCGGCGCGGGCTCTACACATTCTGGCAGCGGTCGTTCCTGCATCCGGCCATGGCCCTGTTCGATGCGCCTGCCCGGGAAGAATGTACCGTCGAGCGTCCTCAATCCAATACGCCACTGCAGGCACTGCTGTTATTAAACGATCCCACGTATGTCGAGGCCGCGCGGGTCTTCGCGGCGAAGATTCTCTCCGAGGGCGGGAGCGGTGACAGAGAGCGGCTCGATTATGCCTTCCAGCAGGCACTGGCCCGCAATATTGAATCGAGCGAGAGACAGGTGTTGCACGATTTGCTTGCCAAACATCGCACACATTATCGTGCCCATCCCCAAGAGGCAGAAGAAACGCTCGCCGTTGGTTTGGCAAAGGCCCCTGAGGAACTCGATGCTGCAGAACTTGCGGCCTGGACGAGCGTGGCCCGCACCGTTTTGAATCTTCATGAAACATTGACCCGGAATTGATAGCAGATTTTTCGGAGAATTTCAGATGACCGAACAAAACTCGATGTTCAACGCACTTTGTCGCCGCACATTTCTCTCGCGCGGTGGGTTTGGTCTTGGTGCGGCTGCGCTCTCCACATTGGTTGGGCCGGGGCCTCTGCGGGCTGGGGCAAGTGAATTCTCAGAGAGCAAAGGGGTGATCAACCCGCTGCACTTTCCGGCAAAAGCCAAACGGGTGATTTTTCTGTGTCAGGCGGGTGGACCGTCCCATCTAGAAACCCTCGACTACAAGCCGAAATTGGCCGAGATGGACGGAAAACCGATGCCGGAGTCGTACACGAAGGGGCAGCCCATCGCGCAACTGCAGGGGAACGAACTGAGGTGTTTTGGGCCCCAGCGAAAATTTAGTCGCTGCGGTGCGTCAGGGCAGATGATGAGCGATGTGTTTCCACATATGAGCAAGCTCGCCGATGAAATCTGTATTGTCAATTCGTTGCAGACAGATCAGATCAATCACGATCCGGCACACACGTTTATGAATACCGGATCACAGATTTCGGGCCGACCGTCGATGGGTTCCTGGGTGACCTACGGGCTCGGAGCGGAGAGTGAGGATTTACCAGGTTTTGTTGTGATGACCTCGGTCGGTGGCGGGCAGAGCCAACCGATTGCAGCACGGCAGTGGCATAGCGGATTTCTTCCGAGTCGCTTGCAGGGTGTGCAGTTCCGCTCTACGGGCGATCCAGTACTCTACGTGGGACGGCCTCAGGGTGTGGCTGCTGAAGAACAGCAGGATGTGCTCGATGCGGTGGCGGATTTGAACCGTTTGCGACAGCAGGCTACCGGAGATCCGGAAATCGCAACCCGGATCGCTCAGTACGAACTGGCATTTCGGATGCACCAAAGCGTCCCCGAATTAACGAACATCGACGATGAACCGCAACATGTTCTGGATCTTTACGGCACCCGCGGTGGCGATGGAACGTATGCGGCCAATTGCCTGCTCGCCCGTCGGCTTGCTGAGCGGGGGGTCCGCTTTATCCATCTCTACCATCGGGGCTGGGATCACCACGGAGGTGTGAAAAAGGGGGTGGCCGATACCGCTCGTCTGGTCGATCAAGGTACCGCTGCACTTTTAACCGATCTCAAGCAGCGTGACATGCTCAAGGATACCCTCGTCATCTGGGGAGGAGAGTTTGGCCGCACTCCGATGGCGCAGGGGAACGGTCGCGATCACCATATCAAAGGTTTTTCGATGTGGATGGCCGGAGGTGGTATCAAACCGGGGATTACCTGGGGTGCAACGGATGAACTCGGTTATGAGGCAGTCGAAAATATCGTCCACGTGCACGATCTGCATGCGACAATGCTGTACCTGCTCGGGATCGATCACGAACGGCTGACCTACCTTTCCCAGGGCCGCGATTATCGGTTGACCGATATTCACGGCAATGTGGTGAAGGACATTCTGGCCTGAACCAGCACGATTCGGTGCCGTGGGCCGACTGCTCCCGACCCCGCTCTGCAGGATACGGTGGGTTGAACGGCGGCCGATGAAACGCTACGGTAGTCGCAGCATTTTGAACATTTGTGAAATGGAATTTTTGGAGTTGCGGCGCCCGCAAGGAAGGAAGAGACAATGAGCGATGCAGTGGTCCGTGGAGTCGTCCACCTGATCGAAGAAACCAAGACGTACGGGGAAAACGGATTTCGAAAGCGGCTCTTGGTGCTTGAGCAGGATAACGGTCGCTTCACAAATTATATTCCGCTCGATTTTATCAAGGATGCCTGCGATACCGTGGATGAGGTGAAGAAGGGCGACGAGGTGGAGGTGAGCTACCGCCTCAGTGGTCGGAAATGGCAGCGGGATGCTGCGAGTGAAGAGAAATATTTTCTCAATGCCGAGGCTCTCAGCTTCAAAGTCCTCAAGGGAGCGGCCGAGGCGGTCGGCAGCAAGGCGGGCGGCAGCGAGGCAGGCGGCACGCAGACGGAAGACTTTATCCCGGACGATGAGGTTCCGTTTTAAGGATGGTTCTCCCCAGCAGCCTGCGACGATGAAACACTCTTTACGCATCGGGTGTCGCAAAAAAATCGGCCTTGTGTTGCTCCTCCTGATCGATGCGTTTCTTTTCTGTAGCGGTTCCCTTTTGAGGGCAGAAGATCTTGCCGCGACAAGAGAGCGGCCGAATATCGTGGTGGTTGTGGCCGATGATCTCGGCTATGCGGAACTCGGCTGCTACGGACAGGAAAAAATCCGTACTCCCAATCTCGATCGACTCGCCCGGGAGGGAATGCGGCTGACGCAGTTTTATTCTTCAGCGCCCGTCTGCGCGCCGGCCCGATGCTGCCTCATGACGGGAAAACATGCAGGCCATGCGATCATCCGCGACAACTACGAGGTGCAGCCGGGGCCTTTTGGAGATGCTTTTGGGGGACAATACCCGCTGCCGGAAGGTTGTGTGACGATTCCCACGCTGCTTGGTGCCGATGGCTACCGGTGTGGGGCATTCGGGAAGTGGGGCCTCGGGGGTGTCGGCACCTCGGGCGATCCGCTAGAGCAAGGATTTGATCGCTTCTTCGGCTACAACTGCCAGCGGCACGCGCACAATCTCTACCCCCGATATCTCCTCGACGATCGGAAGAAAAAAGTGCTCTCTGGCAATACGCGCGGTCGCTCGGGAGCGGTCTACGGCCCGAAAGTCGTTGCCGATGAGATGCTCCGCTTCATCCGTCAAAACAAGGACCGCCGCTTCTTTGTCTATTACGCCTCGGTCCTTCCCCATCTGGCACTGCAGGCTCCGGAGGAGGAGATCGCCGCTTACCGTGGCAAGTGGCCCGAAACACCGTACACGGGGAAGGCGTATCTGCCGCACCCGACGCCCAAGGCCTGCTATGCGGCGATGGTCAGTTTTCTCGACAAACAAATCGGGCGGATGATGGGGTTGCTCGGAGAACTTGGGCTTGCAGAGAACACAGTCATCCTCTTCACCTCCGATAATGGGACCGCCTCGGATCGGCGGCAGGTCGATGCAGCATTTTTTGCCAGCGTCGGTCCGCTTCGGGGCTTGAAGGGGTCGTTGTATGAAGGGGGGTTGCGGGTCCCTTTAGTCGCCCGCTGGCCGGGGCATATTCCCCCAAACAGCACTTCGGCGCATCTCTCGGCGGGATATGACCTGCTGCCGACCCTTTGCGGCATTGCCGGCATCGAGCCGCCTGCCGATTGCGACGGGATCAGTTTTCTGCCGACCCTCACCGGCCACCCGGAGCAGCAGGAGGAGCACGCGTGCCTCATCTGGGATTTTGCCGGCTATGGTGGCCAGCTTGCGGTGCGGTCCGGCGACTGGAAGGGGGTTTGGCCGCATCAGCGCCGCAATCCACCCGGGACGTTCGAACTCTATCATCTTCGACGCGATCCGGCCGAAGAAGACAATGTTGCCGGATCGAATCCGATCGTCGCGGCGCGGCTGGGGCATCTTTTAAAGGCTGCCCGAGGTCGACCGGAGGCGGCCACGTTTCGCTTTGGCAGCTACGGTGCGCCTGAATAATTCCAGGCCGGTTAGCGATAGTCGCGAGAGCGGGTGCCGAGGTTGTTGCCGAGGTCGGCGCCAACGTCGGCGCCAACGTCGGCGCCAACATCGGTGTCAACATCGGCGTCAAGATTTGCGCCAAGATCAGCACCGAGAACTTGGAGGCGATCGACAATCAGATGCGTTACGCCATCGTTCCGCTCCACTCGGCCGCGGGCGATGAGCGCGGCGGCCGAGTTGGCAATCTTGCGAAACCGATTCGTGGTGTTTGCGTGGAGGATCAGATTGGCAATACCGGACTCATCTTCGATCGTGATGAATGTAATCCCGCCCGCGGTGGCGGGTCGCTGGCGACCGAGTACCAGCCCGGCCACCTCTGCACGGCGATCGCGTGGATGGTCCCCGAGCCGGTCGAGGCAAAGAATCCCTCTGGCAGAAAGTGCGGTTCGGAAAAACGACATCGGGTGTCCGCGGAGCGAGAGCCCCTGGGTCTGGTAGTCGGCCAACACCTGCTCCGCCTCGCTGATCGCCGGCAACTCGCTGCAGAGGTCGTCGTTGCATTCGGTTTGCCCAAAGAGGGGATAAACCCGCTGCGAGGATTCCTGGGCCAGGGCATTCCAGAGTGCGGTGCGGCGGTCGATCTTGAGCGAGAGAAAGGCGTCGGCGCAGCTCAAGCGGATGAGCTTGGCCCGGCCGAGCCCGGTCCGGGCGACAAAGTCTTCAAGCGATGCATAACCGGTCCGCTGTCCCGGCCCGTTTCGGGCCGCGACGATAGTTTTGGCCACCTCAGGTGAAAGCCCGGCGATGCTCCGCAATCCGAGTCGCAGCGCGGCGCCGCCGCTCTTGTCTGTTTCGAGGGTGCAGTCCCACTCGCTGTGGTTCACATCGGCCGGCCGCACCGAGACGCGATGGAGCCGGGCCGAGCGGATGAGCTGCGCGGGGGCATAAAATCCCATCGGCTGGCTGTTGAGCAGGGCGGCGGTGAAGGCGGCCGGGTAGTGGTGCTTCAGGTAGGCCGAGACATAGACCAGCAGGGCAAAGCTCGCGGCATGGGATTCCGGGAATCCGTACAGGCTGAAGCTGCGGAGTTGCTCGAAGAGTGTTTGGCAGTATTGCGCGCTATAGCCCCGCTGTCGCATGCCGTCGATGAGCTGTTTGCGAAAAGGATCGATCGAGCCGTCGCTTCGCCAGGCCCCCATCGCCCGACGCAGCGCGTCGGCCTGGCCGGGCGTAAAACCTGCCGCGACCATTGCCAGTCGCATCGCCTGTTCCTGAAAGAGCGGCACCCCGAGGGTTTTTTTCAAAACCTTGCGGACCTCCTCGCTCGGATACTCGACTGCTGCGTTGTTGTGACGTCGCTGCAGGTAGGGGTGTACCAAATCCCCCTGGATCGGACCGGGCCGCACGATCGCCACCTCAATCACCAGATCGTAAAAACAGCGGGGCCTGAGTCGGGGCAGCATGCTCATCTGGGCCCGGCTCTCGATCTGGAAAACCCCCACCGTCTCGGCCTTGCAAATCATGTCGTAGACGCCGGCATCCTCGGCTGGAATATTGGCCAGGGTCAAGCGCCGATCCCAATGCCGCTCGATGAGCTCAAAGCATTTGCGGATTGCCGTAAGCATGCCGAGCGAGAGGCAATCGACTTTCAGGATGCCGAGTTCGTCGAGATCGTCTTTGTTCCACTCGATCACCGTGCGACCGGACATGGCGGCATTTTCGATCGGGACCAGTTCACAAAGCGGGCCGCGGGTCATGACCATGCCCCCCACGTGCTGCGAAAGGTGGCGGGGAAAGCCGCAGAGCAGTTCGGCCAGGGCGACCAATTGGCGGCCGAGCGGGGATTGAGTGTCGAGACCGGCCTCAGAGAGTCGCTCGGGCAGAGTTTTTTTCTCTTCGGGCATTGCCCGTTCGATTCTCTTTGTCAGCCGGTCGATGTCCGCTGGCATCATCCCGAGTGCCCTCGCAACATCCCGGACGGCCGAGCGGACGCGATAGCGGACCACCACGGCGGTCATGCCGACCCGCTCCCGGCCATATTTGCGGTACATGTACTGCAACACCTCTTCGCGGCGCTCGTGTTCAAAATCGACATCGATATCGGGTGCTTCATTCCGCTCGCGGCTCACGAATCGCTCAAAGAGCAAATCCATTCTCTCCGGGTCGATTGCCGTAATCCCCAGGCAATAGCAGACGACCGAATTGGCCGCCGATCCGCGACCCTGGCAGAGGATTCCGCGACGGCGTGCAAAGCGGACCAGGTCCCAAACAGTGAGGAAGTAGGTTTCGTAGCCAAGTTCTCCGATCAAGTCGAGCTCGTGCCGGATGCGCCGATCTGCTTGTTCCGTGATCCCGTCGGGATAACGGCGCCGCGCACCGCGCATCGTCAGTTCGGTCAGGTAGCCGATAGGCGTCGACGCCGGAGGTACCAGTTCTTGGGGATATTCGTAACGAAGCTCATCGAGTGAAAAATGGCACGCCTCGGCGATTTGTCGGGTTCTCTCGATCGCTTGCGGTGCGTCGGAAAACAGCGCGTTGATTTCCGCAACGGGACGAAGATGGCGCTGCGCGTTTGCCGGCAGGTGCTCACGGATCTGATCGACCGACCTGCCGAGGTGTGTGGCGGTGAGTACCTCATGCAACGCCCGGCGGCTCGGATCGTGGTAATGGACATCGCCAGCGGCTAGGAGTGGAATATTTGATGCGCGCGAAAACTGCTGGAGCTGTGCCAGTTTGCCCCGATCGTCTCGGCCGAGGTGCAGCTCCGCAAGCAAACTGGTCCGGTCGCTGAAAATGTCCCGGTAACGGCCAAGGGGTCGGAGCAGGTGTTTCGAATCACGGGGCAGATGTTTTGGAGAGATTGCGGCCCAAAGCCCGTCGGCATGCGCGGCAATGTCGGCCATCAGGATCTTGCAGTCCCCCTTGGCCGCGCGGCGGCGGCCACAGGTGATCAGTCGTGCCAGGCGGCCGTAGCTTTTGCGGTCTTTGGCCAGCAGGACCACAGGCGGAGCATCTTCGGGCGTAATCTCGGCACCAAGAATGAGCTTTAGGTCGGCCTCTTTTGCCGCGCGGTGCGCCCGCACCACACCGGCTAGAGAATGTTGGTCGGTGATCGCCAGTCCGCAGTAGCCGAGCTCTGCGGCCCGCGCGACGAGTTCTTCCGGGTGGGAGGCCCCCACGAGGAACGAAAAATTGGTTTTGCAGTGGAGTTCGGCGTACGGCATTGGCGAGGTCAATCGAATTCTCCATGCAGAAACCACGCCCCGTCCCCGTGGCGGCGGAACAGCCAGAACCGCCGTTGGGCGCTGGTCTGCACGCGGTAGTAGTCGCGGAGAATCTGCCGGATGCCGCTTCGTCCCCGCCAGGTCGACTCGATCCGTTCCGGGCCTGCGGCGAGAGAAACTTCCTGCGTGTCCCCGTGATATTCAAAGCGGAGTGGGCGACCGAGTCGGTCGAGGACGATCTTGCGCAGCGGTAGCGGCGCGGATTCCAGCCAGAGGGGGCGAAATCGGAAGGTGGCCGGGTCGATTGTTTTGCCCGATTTTCCCACCCGCTTGCAGCGGGTCAGCGGCCTTAAACGGCTGGCCCGTTCGGGAATGGGATCGCATCGTAGCTCGGGGCGAGCTACGGCCGTGCACCCGAGGCGGCTGCTGAGCCGTTCGATCCAGCGGCTCAGTGCATGGGGCGAAGGATTGTTGCGCCTTTGGCCAGCAACGTCCTGGTGCGGAGCAAACCATTGTTTCTGATGCGCTTCACGGTGGGCGGTGTCGGTAACCACGAGCCGGACGGAGCAGACCGGTTCGCGGATCGTGCGCCTCTCCAGATGGAGGCCGATCAGGCTGGCCAGATGTTTGGGATCCGGACACGCCCGGTAGAGGTGGACCGGGATGTTTATCGGGCTGAGCGCCTGCAGCCCCAACTGGCAGGTGAGACCGAGCGGCACCTGGCCCCGGGCAGAGAGCGTATCGGTAATTTGTACGGCAAGCCGGCGAAAAATCTCCTGAAGCAGATCGATCCGGTCTGTGGGAAATTCCAACATCCACGTTGCCGAGGCGGGCACCGGATGGTGGATCAGCTCAAGGACCTCCTTGCAGTGGCCGGTCGCCTGATCGAGCTGTCGCAGCAGAGACGTTCCAAAACGAGCGGTGAGCTGATCGCGAGGCAGAGCAGAGAGTTGGGCGATGTTGTGGATGCCGAGCGAGGCGAGGGAGGCGGTCGTTGGCGCTGCAAGCCGAAGCGCGGCCAGAGGCAGTGGCCCGAGGGCTGCGAGCAGAGGTTTGCCCGGGGCTAAAATCTGAATGTTTGTGGGGTGGCCCTCACCCACCTCCGCGCGGTCGATCCGGGGTGCTTTAGCCTCTTGCCGCGCCAGAGCCCAGGCTGCCCCGATCGTATCGGCGATTGCGATACCAACGGCTAAAGAGCGTTTCGACAATCGCCTTGCCAACTGCTGCGCCAGTGCGTCTTCGCCTCCGAACAGGTGGGCCGCTCCGGCGATCTCTAGCAGCAGAGCATCGTGTGCTGCCTGATCGTTCTGCCGCTCGCCGCGTTCTTTACAGCCGGTCGGCTCGATGGCCACATAGGGGCTGAATTGCTGGCACCAGCGGGCCAGCTTTCCGATCGCCTCCCCATCGGAAACCGTCGATGTTCTTGTGCCGCCGCTTTTATTCCCTCTGCGTTGGCCTTGAGGTCCCTCGGGAAACCAGAGGCAGAGGTAACGCTTCGGAGAGTGTTCCGGTTTCATCATCGATCTCCAGTTCCACGGAATGATCTGTCAGGAAAGGATTGCCTCGTAGCCGCGCAACGCGGAGACGGACGCGAGAAAAAGGGGAGTGCTTGGGAGGTGTCGCGCTGGCAGCGTCCGGTTTGTCGTCCGGAGAGACCGACTCGACCAAGAGCCGGATTGCCGGTGCGGCAAGTTGGCCTCTAAGTGCGTCCGGGCGCAGCAGCAAGCCGAGGCTCTCGTTATTTTCGCACGCCAGTTGCAATCGCCGGATATGACGGACGCCGAGTTTTCCACCCCGCCAAAGAACGGCTGCGATTGCACGGCAGCGGATCGATTGATCGAGTGCCCAGATTTCGTCGGTTTTATTTTCTGGCTGCACGACAATCAGTTGCTCCGGGTTGATACCCATTCGGGCAGCAGGTGGGGCATAGAACCGGCGGGCACGGTCGATGATCACGATTGCCCGGCCGTCGAAGCTGGCCGCACGGGCCATCCAAAGGGCCAGCCTTCCGCATCCACATCCGCGGTAAAGGCATTCGATCAGCGCTGCCCGTGGCAGACCACGGGTGAAAAGGCGCCCGAGCGGATCGCAGGGGATCGCACCCGGAGTACCCGATATCGGTTCGGGGCTGGTGCTGGCCAGGGCCTTTTGCAGCCGGGAAATAATCTGTCTTTTTTGCATTGGTTTTTTTGTCTCGGTATTCTGGGTCTTCCCGATCCGTTTCTTCGCCTCCTGATGCGAGGAAACGCAGTTTTTCCGGGCTGGACACCCCTTCCACAATGAGGTACTGTACAAATGTATCGTATTTTTGTCCAGTCGTAGGTGAGAGAATTTCGAGACATTGCTCGAACGTGTACGGTCCGGGCTCTTTGGCAAATGTTTTCCGAAGGTGGCCGTCAGCTTGGATTCATTTCAGTTCCATTGAGAATCAGCTCTGTTGAGATTCAGCTCCATTGAAAATAGAGTCATCTGAGTAAGCCAGCCTGGAGTGGATTCCACTTCTTCTTCACCGATATCTTCTAAAAGGATTTTTCCACGATGCGCCGTTTTGCCTGCTGTCCGTTCATGATCCTGATCCTTTGTGTATGGGGAGGCTGCAGTACTTCTAAGCCTGTTGTCACCTCACCGACCCCGGCAGAGCTGGCAGCGGACAAGGCCCGCCAGGAGGCAGAGACCAAGCTAGCTTCAGCCGTTGCCCTGAAGGCGGAGAACGAGAAACTGAAAGCCGAAGCCGAAAAGAAGCTCTCGGCCGTAAAGCAGATCCGCGCCGAAATACAACGCCAGCGAGCGAGCTTGGGCCAGGAAAAGATCGCTGTGGCAAAACGCCAAGCAGATGCGAACAAAGCGCAAAAAGCTGCCGGTGTGGCACAAACCCGTGCAACCGCCTCCCAGGCTGCGGCCCGCGCCGCACAGACGCAGGCGGAAAAAGCCCAGGCTCTTGTCGAGCAGACAAAAAAGGAGGCAGAGACGGCCCTTGCGGCTGCCATCGCAGCCCGGGATCAGGCAAAACAAGCACGCGAAGAAGCGGCACAGTTTCGCTCTTCGGTGGTCCGCGAATCGGCGACCGCTCGCGATGAAAATGAAACTGCCCGCGAAGCGCTCGAAACCGCCCGGCAACAGCAGGCCCTCGCGGAAAAGGCACAGGATATTGCGCGGCGCCAGCAGAAATCGGCAATCGAAGCACAAGCTGCGGCAATTGCCGCCCAGCAACTGGCCGAATCTGCTCGCAGTTCTGCGATCAAGGAGCAAAATACCCAGCGAGATCTCATTGCCAAGGCGAGCAAAGTGAAAGAGGCATCTGAAGCGGCAGCGAAACGGGCTGAGCAGACGAGTTCGGATGCGATGCTGGCGCTGGCGGAACTCAAACAGCTCCGCGCGACGATCACTGCCGATCGGGCGGCGATGGAGAAATACAAGAAAGTTCTCGCCCAGCAGCGAAGTACATCGGATGCTGTTTTAGCGGCGGTGAAGAAAGAACAGGCGGCGACCGCGGCTGCCAAGGAACAGCTTGAAGCGGCAAACGTAGCCGCTGCCAAAGAGCGGACCGAGATTGGGAAGATGCACGAGCAGTTGGCCCGGCAGACCGATCTTTTTAACAAGGCCCGCACGGTAGCCCAATCGAGCGAGGCGGCGGCTTTGGTGGCAACGCAGAAGGCGGAAAAGGCGTCGCAGAGTGCTACAAAGGCAGGAAAAGATACAGTTGCTCTGGTCCGCGAACTGGCCGCCGAAAAGAAGCGGCTGACCAAGCAAAAGTCGGCCCTCGAAGATCTCCAGGCGGCTACCAAAAAACAGACCGAGCTTTCTAACCAGCAGCGAGCCAAAGCAGAAAGCACCCTTGCCGAAGTGGCTTCCAAGCGAAAAGCGGCCGAAGAGGCGGTGGCCACCGCCAAAGCGAATCGGGCACAATTAAATGGGGAACTGGAGACGGCACGCAAACAATTGGGAAAAATGCGTGCCGAGATTAAGACGGTCCGTCAGGCACGTGCTCAGCCGGCTACTAAGGAGAAGGCTGCTAAGGAGAAAATAGTCCCGGTTAAGGCGGATAAGAAAAAGTCCAGCGCCAAGAAGTCGGAGAAGGAACAGACTGCCGATAAGGGGTAGTCGCTACAGGTCTGTTTCTATTTTTTAAAGCGGTTAGCCCTCGTTTTGCAAAAGTGTCCGGAGATGGACGGCGACACACTCGCGAAGCGCTAGCGGGTTATAGCCCCCCTCTAAAATGCTCAGGATGCGGCTCCCTGCATGGACAGCCGCAATGTCTTGGACCCGCTCGGTCAGGGTCTGAAAATCCTCGGTTTCCAGCCCAAGGGAGCCGACAGGATCGCTGCGGTGGGCATCAAAGCCCGCGCTGAGGATGACAAGCTGCGGTCGGTGCAGTGCCGCCAGTCGTTCGAGCGACGCGGTAAAATGCTCGAGATATTCCTGGCGAGATGTGTCCTGCGGTAGTGGAACATTGCACGTGGTGCCGAGTCCGCGTCCGCTGCCGGTTTCATCGCGACTTCCCGTTCCCGGGTAAAACGGCCATCGGTGGATTGAAAGAAATGCGACCCGCTCACTTTCCCAGAAAATATCCTGGGTTCCGTTCCCGTGGTGTACATCCCAGTCGACGACTAAGACGCGATCGACCTGGTGCTCGGCGAGAGCCGCCGCTGCGGCGACTGCCGCGTGGTTGATGAGACAAAATCCCATGGCCGCATCAGGGCGGGCGTGATGTCCCGGTGGTCTTGAGAGAACGAGGGCGTTGCCCGCGGCGCTCTCTGCGAGGCGGCTGACCGCATCGCAGGCAGCTCCGCTTGCGGTAAGGGCGACCTGGAAGGATTCAGGCGAAAGTACCGTGTCGGGCTCGATATTACCTCCCCCCGAATCGGCAAAATCGCGAACCGCCTCAAGATAGCCGGATCGGTGTACCCGGGAGAGCTGCTCCATAGTAGCCGGGGACCAAGTGGCCCTTTGGCATCGGTCGGTCAATCCCGCTTCGGCAAGACATTCCACCATCTGGCGGAGTCGCTCGGGGGATTCAGGATGGTCACCGGTATGGTGATTGAGGAAGATCGGATCGTAATAAAGCTGGGTTTCGGATTGTGTGGCCATGCATGCCGGCCTCTCTCTGGTGTTCGGCGGTGAGCTGTTATTATGGCCTAAAATGGCGACGACTGCTGTAGGCAAAAACCGCGGTTTGGTCATCTTGCCCCTACCGCCGCCGAGCATATATACTGATTGTCTTCTGGTCGGCCCCCAGGGGCCCTTTCAAACCGTGTTCATGCGGAGTTCTTGCCCGTGTCTGATGTGATGGAAATTGATTTGGCGCAGTTGGTACTGTCGATTAGTTCGTTCGGCCCGCAGGAGATCACGAAAATATCTGCTGCGATCTCGGAAGACCCAGCCAACTTCAAGGTGCTCAAAACCTCGGTGAGTGAGTTGGAAATGCAGCAGCCTCGTACGCCGGCAACGGCTGTGCGGTTGGGGGTCTGCTATTATCTCATGGGTCAGTACCGGACGGCTGAAGAGATGTTAAGCCAGGCGGACGGTGGGGCACTGAACCATTTTTACTTGGGAAAATGTTTTTTGGGGCAGCGGCAATACGAAAATGCGAGGAACAGTTTCATGGCAGCTGCGTCTGCCGGGTACGATTCAGATCATTGTGTGTTGGCGATGGCGGAAGCCGAACGATGCATGGGGGATCCGGAAGCAGCGCTCGCCCGGCTTAACGGGTTGTCGGGAGCTGTCGAACAGACTGCAGAATATCTTACGCAGCGTGGCGCTTGTGTCGCTGCCCTTGGCGGCAATCCTGAAGAGGTTGTTGCTCTGTATGAACGGGGTGTCGTAGCGGACCCTAATCATGCGGGCGCACTTTTCGGGTTGGCCCTGGAAAGCGACCGTCATGGCAACGATAGTCAGGCCGTAGATTTGTACGAACGGGCGGCAGGCCGCTTCCCATCCCACGTCGGCACACTCTTAAATTTGGGCGTGCTGTATGAGGACACAGGGCGCTACGACCGCGCGGCGAGGTGTTATCAGAGGATCCTGGAAATCTTTCCCAACCATGCTCGGGCGAATTTGTTTATGAAGGATGCTCGGGCATCTGGCGATGTGATGTTGGACGACGACGATCAACCGTCCGTCGATCTCATGGGACATTTGCTGACCATCCCCGTTTCCGACTTTGAACTTTCGGTGCGGAGTCGTAATTGTCTCCATCGGATGGGGATTGAGACGCTTGGGGATCTTGCCCGCACGAGCGAGCATGAGCTGCTCTCGAGCAAAAATTTTGGGGAAACGAGTCTTGTCGAAATCCGCGAGATCCTTGTATCAAAAGGTTTGAATTTGGGGGCGTTGGCTCATGAGAATGCGCACACTGAGGTGGCTATCGACCCAGAGCCGATGAGTGAGGATGAGCGGCTCGTTATGGATCGATCCATCCATGATTTGAATCTTTCGGTGCGTGCCAGAAAATGCATGGTACGCCTGGGGATTAATAGCTTTGGAGAATTGCTTCGTCGTACTGGCGATGAACTTCTTGAGTGCAAAAATTTTGGCGTTACAAGTCTCAGGGAAGTTCGCGAAAAGCTGACCCCGTTGGGACTCAAACTGCGGGGTGATTAGCCGTCGCGCCGGTTTTAACCCGCGGATGATTGCAACCTGCCTTGCGCAGGTACGGAGCATTGTGAGTTCCCATGCCGTCTTCGGGGTTTTCCTTCCATCTCCATCATGTTTCGGCCTGCGGCGCGGCGCGGCGAAGTTCATTTCGCACACCTCACGGTGAAGTTCAAATGCCGGCCTTCATGCCGGTTGGTACGCTCGGGACGGTGAAGGGCGTGGGGGTTGAGGCGATCCGCGAGACTGGCAGTGAGATGGTGCTTGGCAATGCGTACCATCTCTCGTTGCGCCCCGGCAGTGATGTTGTTAAATTGCTCGGAGGGCTCCATCAGTTTATGGGGTGGTCTGGACCGATTCTTACCGATAGTGGCGGTTTTCAGATCTTCAGCCTCTCGCGACAAGCCCGCATTACCGAAGAGGCAGCGATTTTCCGATCGCATATCAACGGCGATCAGATTGAGCTGAGCCCCGAGCGGGCAATTGCCATTCAGGAGGATTTGGGAAGCGACGTGGCCATGGTACTCGATGACGTGGTTGCACTGCCGAATGACCGGGCGCGTGTTGCCGAGGCCATGCGGCGTACGACCCGATGGGCGGGCCGTTGCCTTGCTGCGGCAAGCCGGGACCAGCAGGCGCTCTTTGCAATTGTTCAAGGCGGAACCGATGTTGCGTTGAGAACGGAGTCGGCCAGATCGCTTGTGGAGATGGATTTTGATGGCTATGCGATTGGAGGTTTGAGTGTCGGGGAGTCGCCGGAAGAAATGATGGAAACGGTTGATTGTACGGTCCCTTGTCTTCCGGAGGATGTGCCCCGGTATTTAATGGGTGTGGGACGCCCGGAGGATCTGCTCAATGCCATCGCCCGGGGTATCGATATGTTCGACTGTGTTATGCCGACTCGATGCGGGCGGCATGCAGTTGCCTTTACCGATGAGGGGGTCCTGAGGCTCAGGAATCGCTGCCATCGGGAGTCGGTTGCACCTTTGGAGTCGGGTTGTCCCTGTTTGGCTTGTCGGCATAGCCGCGGTTATTTAAGGCACCTCTTTCAAGCTGGCGAAATTTTGGGCCCCATGCTCGTGAGCATCCACAATCTGAGCTATTACCAGCGACTTCTCGCTCGAGCCCGGGAGGCGATTCTCGAGGACCGTTTCTCCGCGTTCCACAAAGAGCGGATGGTGGGATGGTCCGCGACAGGGCCGGATTTGCCCCGGGATGAAAAAGCGACGGCCGGTAGAGAGCATCGGGGTTCCCGGGATGCTCTTGCTCCTTGAGTGGCCAGGATTTATGATGTTCGGCTCCCTGTGATCCCGCCTCCAGTTCCATGCATCCGGACATCTGGCGGGCAAATTTGTAAAGGAAAAAAGTAGGAATGTCCACGCGACTCGAATCACTTGCCATGTTCCTTTTCGCTCAAGATCCGCCACCCGATGATCCGGGAGGGGGGCTGATCCGTTTGGCGTTTCCGGTGGTCGCGATCGGGTTTCTCTTTTACTTCATGCTCATCCGTCCGGAAAAGAAGAAACAGAGCCGCCACCGGGAGATGCTCTCGGACCTGAAGAAAAATGACCGCGTGGTTACGGTCGGTGGAATCAGGGGAGTTATCTCCAACGTACAGCGCGATCAGGACGAAGTAACGGTCAATATTGATGAAGCGACTGGCACGAAAATTCGCGTCAGCCTGTCGTCCATTGCCAGTGTCGCGGGGCAGGGCGACGAGAACGATAACAAGAAGAAATAACTTCAAAGGTTGATCCCGAATGTTTTCTAGTTTGTATCACGGGTTGGGTCTCTTCGCCGATGTTACCGTTGAGGTGTTCAGGGAAAAGATGTGGTACGAGGAATGGTACGGTATTGTACTGATTCTTTTCCTCGTCTTTGCAATTCCTATCGGGCTTGGCCGTGCGATGGCCAACGCAGTCCGCATGAGAGATTACTCGTGGAAGATCGGGTTGATTCTCTTTGCAGCATTGACATCCTCAATCGTGCTCGTGCTCCGTGAGCCGAACCTCGGTATCGATCTCGGGGGCGGCACCATTCTGGAGTATGAGATCGACCAGCAAAAAAAGGATGAAGTGCTTGCCTCTGGGAAAAACAGCAATCTCATGGAGGACATGGTGAACTCGATCCGGCAGCGACTCGATCCTGCCGGTGTTCGGCAGGTGAGTATTCGAGAGTCAGGTCCCGAGCGGATTGAGATTAAGATTCCGCGGGTCTCTCAGGCGGAAGTGGCATTGCTCAAAAGGAAGCTCGTAACCGCCGGGAATCTTGAATTTCGGATTCTGGCGGATCAAGAGATGGATTCCGCCTTAATCCGGCGCGTTCTGGCGGATCCATCCGGATTGAACCGGGTCTTTAAGGAACAGGACCAACCTGCCAGTCGGAGTGACGACGTACACGAGGTTTTGATCGAAATGGCCCTCAATTCACCCGAAGAGGCGCTTCTGCTCGGCGGCATTGAACGGGCTAAATGGGTGACGGTCGAACCTGATCAAGCGGCACGTGTCCGCAGCGATCCGGACCTGGTTACAAGGCCGACGCCCGATGGGAAGCAGATCCAGCAGTTGATTATTCTTGGGCAGAATCTTGCGGAGTGGGTGGAGGTCGGTACCAAGAAAAGCAAGGTTGCCGGTGAGCCGGACGAACCGCGAATACCTCTGGATCAGTTTTCTGTAGAGCGGGTTCGCGATGATGGTGGCAGGGACGTTCTTGTCAAGGTCGATGAGTTGAACGTGACCGGTGGTTATCTCAGCAGCGCAGGCGCGGGGATTCGCGATGGCCGCGTGGCTGTCGATTTTAATTTCAATATCGCGGGCGCAAAAAAATTCGGTAGATTGACGGGTGCCAATGTCCGGGAGAGCGGACGGAAGCGGCGCTTGGGGATTGTTCTCGATGGTGAACTGCTTTCAGCACCATCACTCAACTCGGTGATTCGTGATAGTGGGCAGATTACCGGCGACTTCACCCAGGATGATGTCGACTGGCTGGTCGGGGTCCTCAATGCCGGACGGCTGCCGGCCGCACTCAACAAGGAGCCGATTAGCGAACAGCGCGTCGAGCCGACATTGGGGCTCTCGACGATCGAATCGGGCAAGCAGGCAATCGGCATTTCATTGATTGCAATTGTCCTGTTCATGCCGCTCTACTACCGCTTCAGTGGGTTGGTAGCTTGTTTTGCCCTGGTTTTCAACCTTGTTCTTGTCCTTGGCGTGATGTTAGCGATCGGCGCAACCTTTACCTTGCCCGGTCTGGCCGGTTTGGTATTGACCGTTGGTATGGCGGTTGATGCCAACGTACTTATTTTTGAGCGGATCCGCGAGGAGGTGCTTAATGGCGCTGCGCTCCGTATGGCAATCCGTAACGGTTTTAGCCGCGCGACGAGAACGATTGTGGATGCAAACTTGACGACCTTGATCACAGCGATTGTGCTGTATGTGATCGGCAAAGACCAATTGCGTGGTTTTGCGGTTACGTTGATTCTCGGTATCGGGATGAGTATGTTTACCGCAATTTTCTGCTCGAGGGTTATTTTTGATATTGCGGAAAAGCGTCGTTGGATTGCCAAACTGACAATGACACGACTGCTCGGTCGTACGGAGATTGATTTTATCGGCAAACGCTACCTTGCTGCAGTCATTTCTGTTGCAGTAATCGGTGTCGGATTGTTTGGGGTTTTTCACCGCGGCACGAATCTGTTCGACATCGATTTTCGTGGCGGATCCAAAATCGAGGTCGTTTTTAAAGAGACGACATCCAATGGCGAGGTCTATAATGTGCTGGTGACTCTATCCGACGATAAGCCTGCCGATGAACGACTTAGTGATCTGAAGGTGGTCGGCGTGGGAGAAAAAGGCTTTTTGGTAGAGACGACTCAGGCCAACAGGTCCCTGGTCGAAGATTTGCTTCAGGATGCATTTAGGGAGCGTTTGCAGACCAACACGCTTTCCTACGATCCGAGTTCGATCACATCGATCCCGGCTGCCAGGAAACAGACCGGTGATGCCGGGTCAAGTCCGGAGACTTCCACCACACCGCCGGCAACCAAAGAATCGGTACCGGAGGAGGGGGCACGCCGCGCCGATCGGCTTTCGGTTTCTTTCGTTGCCCTGCCGGGAGACGAGGATACTCCGGAAGAAACAAGTGCAGATTCCTCTGTGGAATCTGCCACGGCGACGGCGGAGGTGGGTGACACTCAAGGTGATGCAAAACAACCCACTGCCGGTGAGAAGGCACCGAGTCAGGATGTAACGGGCCAGCAAGGAACGAAATCGGGGCAAAGCCTAGGAGGCGAAGGTTCGCTTCCGGCAGCAGAGGAAAAACCAGATCCCTTTGCAGGTGGTTCCGAGGTAGCGCTCCAGTTTTCCGAAGAGATCAGTAAAGAGACCCTTGAAATTCGATTGGAGGAGATCATTGAGACATTGCAGTTAGGTTCCCCTCGGATTGCTGTGAGCAACTCGGAGGTCTTTGGCAATAGCGCGAAGCGCGTAAAAGATTGGCAGTTGAAAACCACGCTTGACAAGGCTGCGCTGGCCAAACTCCTCAGTGCGTTTCAGGACGAGTTGCTGCAGGATCCGGTTTTTCGTTCGTCGACCAATGTGGGAGGGCAAGTTGCCGGCGACACAAAAAACCATGCGTTCGTTGCGCTCTTTGCCAGTCTGGTCTTTATCATCGGTTATATCTGGGTCCGCTTCCAACGAGTCGCCTTCGGCCTCGCTGCAGTCGTGGCACTCATCCACGATGTTCTGGTCACACTTGGTGTGATTGCCCTGAGCGCGTACCTGATAGATATCCCGGTGATCTCGAATGCGCTACAGTTAGAATCATTCAAAATCAGCCTCCCGATCCTGGCTGCCTTTCTGACAATTATTGGTTATTCTCTCAACGATACGATTGTGGTGTTCGATCGCATCCGAGAGGTTCGCGGCAGGAGTCCCAATCTCACCGCAGAGATCATCAATACAAGTATCAATCAGACATTGAGCCGTACGTTGTTGACATCGCTTACCACTCTCATCGTGGTTGTTATTCTTTACTTTCTTGGCGGTCCTGGAATTCATGGTTTTGCCTTTGCCCTGGTGATTGGAGTGATCGCCGGTACCTACAGTTCTGTCTTCATCGCATCGCCTGTATTGCTGTTCATGAGTCGTTCCCCCAAGGCGTCCCATTGAGGACGTGCTCGTGACGGTCGCGGGGGCGGGTGGCTCCGGATAATCGCCAGATTCGGAATATCCGCGCTTTTTTGGGGTGGGTCTTTGCGCTTTGTCTCGCGCTTGCAGCCTCTGGGGCCGATAATGAAAAGAGATCAGTTGCAAAGGTGTTTTTCAGGTTTGTAAACGAGGCTTCATTCCATGAAAAAAGCGATGGTGGTCATTCTGGTGGTTGCGACAGGCATCTGTGGGGCAATGATGTTCCGCAAATCGGCTTTCCAAGGTGAGAGCCTGCCGCAAGAACCGGCGAAAACAGACCGTGCTGTTGGGAGCCGGCCGGCAAACCCAGCGATCCCGCTGCAGGGTGTTCCGGTGCGGCCACAAAACCTCGAGAATACACCGAGCGGATCGCAGCAGGCTGAAAACAAACCGCAAAAGCCGCAGATTTTAAATCCCACAACGCGGCCGCCACTACCGACACTTTCGGACTTCGGGAGCCAGACCCAGCAGAGCGGTCGCCTGGCCGGCCGCTCTGAGGCAAACCGCTCAGACCGCACCCAGGCCACGCCACCGCAAGAATTCCCCGAGCGTTACCATATCATTGTCAATGGCGATACGCTCGCACGCATTGCCCAGCGCTATCTTGGGGATGCTCAGCGGGGTGATGTGATACTCCGTTGGAATCGTGAGATCATTCGCGATCCAACCCAACTTCCTCTCGGTAAGAAGATCCGGATTCCTTCTATGGAGGATCTGGCAACGGATCCGACAGCGACGACGAGTCGTTCCGATAAGGAAAGCCAAAATCCGCCCGCCCCGCTTGTTCCTCTGCGACGTGCGGGTACCTCTGATGGGTAACCTGCCCGGCAGGATCATTGGCCGGGTCGCTCACGCTCCTCCCGGCAGGATCATTGGCCGGGTCGCTTACGCTCCTCCCAGGGAAGTTTGGACGATTTGCGGAGGCGAAGCTCAATAAATGCGTTGAGAATTTCCTGGGTGTTGAGCTCCGGCTCTGTCAACAATTTGTGGCCGTTCAATTTAGTGTCCTTTTCCTTTAGGAAGAGGGTGCTCTTGCTGATATCATCATCGTTGACGGTCCAAGGTTTTTTGAGGCGATTGTAGATATACTTTGCATTTTTCAAAGCCGGTTTATTATTTCCTGCAACAATGAGCATTGAAATATGACCCTCAAAGGCGGCGTGCTCCAATGCTTTTTTGGCGGAGAGCCCGCGAGCTGATAATACGGGTGAGATGAGCACAATCGCCTTAATGTCTTTGCCCTGTTTGAGCCCCACAAGATCTCTGTGGCTCCAATCTTTGACCGCATAGTTCAATCCGAAAAGCGAGCCACGTCCGATGCCAATGATGCAAAGCTTCTGAAGATTCAGTTTCTTCTCGTTGTTTTCCTGAAGCAAAAATCGTTTGGTCTCTTCCAGGTCGTTGCGAATGATATTGATCATGTCACTCGACCGCAGTTTTTCTGGGATGAGATTTTCGCTGGTGCCACTTCTCGCATTGACCCTTACCGTAGAATCTCCGTGGCCCCGCAGGTCCGGAATGGCGACTGCATATCCCTGAGATTGTAAAAAGCGGGCCACATCCTCATAGTCGGAGCCCTCTTCGTTCCAGTCGTGGATGATGATGATCGGTATCGTGTTTTCATCTTCAGTGCCTGGAAAGTAGCGGATCGAGAGCTTGACTCCATCGCGGGTCGTTCGGTTCACGGTAATCGGTTCGGGCGGGGCGTCCTTTTCAGTCTCTTTTGCCTTCACTCCGGCGACTGTCGCAGCAAGGATCGCCATAGGTAGCAGCACCGTGAGTGTCAGCAAACGTAGGCCCACAGAGAACAGATCCCAGCAGGGAAGTGGCTGGCGGCTGGTGATGCAAAATTGAGGCATAGTCCTGCGGTAAAATAAGGTGCGAAAACGCATGTCAAAGAGATCGCTTTGGGACGCAAGTCCTGCTAGATATTGTAGATGTGTCCCATGCGGACGTCAACGTAGAGCGTTGATGGAAGGTGCCAAAACCAGTTGGGCTGTATAATTTTTGTCTTCTTGCGATACCCGAGTGAGGTGGTGGGGTTATAAAAGGCACGGAGTGGTCTGTTTTTGGGACCCTCTTTAAGAATGATCACTGAACGGTTGTTAGAGAAGTTAGCTTCAGAGTATGACAATGCCGATACTGTCCGGCTTAGTGTGCTGTAGGTCTTTTGCTTTCTCGCTGCGCAACAACGAACCCCCGGGGTGCATGCCATGAGACTGCGGGAGCGACTGCGAAGGCGCTGGCAGATTCTTACCGGTGAGGAGGATACTCCTTTCGACGCCGATGTTCCAGCTTGGCTTTTCAGTCTGTTGTTCCATCTGTGTCTTCTGGGCCTCTTCATGATATTCCTTCATGAGCTTCAGGAGGAAGACCATCCGTTGGAGTTGATTTCCACCATTATTGAACCCGAACGTGAGGAAGAAGCCCCCCAGGAGTTTTTCTTTTCGGAGTTGGATAAAGCGGAAATAGGCGCAAACAGTGTCGATTCGCTCGACATGGCTGATGCCGCTGCGACAATCGAACAAGACATCACGGAGTTGACAATGGAACAGTTGCCGATGGAACCGACGGAGGCCCCGGTTAGCGAAATTACATTCGACAGTATCGTCGATGTGAGTGTGGCAGTTCAGGAGGATCCAAACATTGTGATCCAGGGTGCCGCAGGGGTGGGTACGACAGGTACTGCGGGTGCGATTGATCGGATTACCCAGGAGATTATTGATTCGCTCGAAGAACGTAAGACACTCGTGGTCTGGATTTTTGATCAGTCGGTAAGTCTCTCCGTGCAGCGCGAGGCAATCGGACGCCGGATGGGAAGGATTTACGAGGAGCTTAACTACATCGAGACGATCGGTGATTCGCGTTTTTTGAGCCACCATGACAAGCCGCTACTCTCGAGTGTGATGGCGTTTGGCCAATCCATTTCGATCCGGCAGCAGCCTACCGATCAAGTAGACCAACTCCAGCAGTCTGTCCGTACCATTGAGAACGACGAGACAGGTCTGGAGCACGTGTTTCAGGCGGTCTATACGGCTGCAAAAGAACACAAAAAATATACGTTCGGTCCAGATCGCCGAAACGTGATGTTGGTGTTGTTCACCGACGAGGCGGGAGATGATAGTGAGGAGATGCTCGATCGCGCCGTGGATCTCTGTCAAGAGCATCGGATGCGGGTTTTTGTCGTCGGTATCCCTGCTCCCTTTGGACGCAGGGAGGTTGAGGTGAAGTGGATCGATCCGAATCCGCAATACGACCAGAGCCCGCAGTGGGCCCCGGTCACGCATGGGCCGGAATCATTGCATCCGGAGAGGTTGAAGTTGGCCTTTCCCGGACAGAGACGGCGGGAGGAGCCGCTCGATTCAGGGTTTGGCCCCTTTGCGCTCACGCGTCTGGCGGTCGAAACGAACGGAAAATATTTCTGTGTCCATCCCCAGCGGGATCTCGATCGGCCGGTCCGCCGGGCAGAGACATCTCACTTGTCTGCCTATATTAAATATTTCTTTAATCCGGATGTAATGAGGCGGTATCGCCCTGACTATGTTTCGATCGGGGATTATATACGGCTTTTGAAAAAGAACAGAGCTAAGATGGCATTGGTGGAAGCGTCGACATTTTCTCACACGCGGCCCCTGGAAAAGCCCCGCCTTCGTTTCCCCCGGCGGAGCGAGGCGGCTCTCGTTGGTTTGTTAAGCAAGGCCCAAGAGCAATCGGCAAAGATTCTCGCAGGAACGCTGGTTCAAATGGTGAATGAATTGCAGCGTGGTGAAAAGGATCGCGATAAAATCCGCAGGCCGCGGTGGCAGGCGGGCTACGACCTGGCGATGGGCCGTGCCCTGGCCGCCAAGGTCCGGACTCAGGGGTATAATCTGATGCTGGCCCGTGCGCGACAGGGGATGAAGTTTCAGAATCCCCAAAACGATACCTGGGTGATCCGACCGAGTGAAAAAATCCTTACCGGAAGCATGATGGAAAAGGACGCAATAAAAGCAGAAAACTACTTGCAGCGTGTTCGAGAAGACCACCCGAACACACCCTGGGCCTTGATTGCCCAGCAGGAATTGGCAGTTCCGCTTGGCTGGCAGTGGGATGAGGCTTTTAGCAACGTAAATCCCCCACCCAAGCCACCCACACCGGTAAACAATAACCGCCCGATGCCACGGGACGATAGAATCAGGATAATCCAGAAACCAAAACAGAAGCGACCACCACCCAGGCTATGAAACTGGGTGAACGTGGAAACTGGGTGAACGAGCCGCTGGGACATGTCGGACTCGTGCACCCGCATCCGCGTACACTATTCCGAGTAGAAGCGATCGAGTTTCAATGTCTCTCGCGAGTCGTGCGGGTAGAAGTTGCGGCTGATCTGATCGGAAAGCACATTGACAAACTTGTGCCGGAAGCGTTTTTCGTCGCTCTTCTGGTGCGCTAGGTTGAAGGGGATACCGTTTTCAGGTGGGTAAATGGTATCGATCAGATCGAGCGTGTATGCAATCTCATCCTCGTTGACATCGTAGATTTCAATCTCAACTGCAGCGGTACCCTGCAGCATGTTTTTGCCCTCATAAAGCTTGAAGGCGCTGACGTCGATGGAAACGACCAAATCCACATCCATGGCTTTGCCGAATTCGCCAACGGATTTTAACTGGTGTTCATCAAGCCAATCAATGATTTCGTTTTGCGAGACAAGTTCGATATCATCGACATGCTCGCGAAGTTTTTTGCTGACCGCTTTTGCAATTTCCCGATCAACACCGTAGTACTGCATTGCGAGAGCCGTGTTTGGTTGGCAGAGGACCGCAACGCGTTGTTTTTCGAGGCCCTCATATTTGGCGTCAACGTCATTGGGATTGACGACCCAGAGACCGGTGGCGACCAGAGAGCAACCTGTTGCCGGAGCCATAAACAGGAGAAGTCCCAGGAGGAGATAGGTAGCAGAGCAGTTCCAGCCGAGAAAATGTTTCATCGGAGTTGGCCTTGTCATTTCACAATAGAGAAGCGTTTCCAGGCCCGTAGGCTCAGCGACGATAGCATCGCCGACCGCGATCCACAAGGCCATTTTGGGGCGCGTCACCGGACCCGCGACAGTGCTGCCTTGAACCATTGCAGAAGGGCCAGTAGCACCGCCATCAGGGCAAGGCTGGCCAGAAGAATGATGGGGATTGTCTCACCAAGCGTCCCAAAGATCGGGCCCAGATAGCCCCAGAATTGAGGCCAGAAGATGATGAGTACCACGGTTGCCAGACATAAAAAGGGTCCGTAGGGAATTTCGTTGTCCTTTTTGAATATCCATTGCAGCAGCCCGACGATGAGGCCGGCGAGGGGCGCAATAAAAAAGACGATCAACGTTGCCTGCCAACCAACAAAAGCTCCGATCATTGCCATGAGCGTTACATCGCCGAAACCCATCGCTTCTTTCTTCATGATGGCGCTCCCGGTTAACCGAACGGTCCAGATGATGACGGTGCCAAATGCCATTCCAAGAAGCGACGTGATCAGACCAGCCCAATGGAAACCCCCGCAGTACCAGACGGCAATCGTGCTGAGACTCCCAACAGCCGCTATGCCAAAAATAACTTTTGAGTAACGGGTGCGTCGGATGTTAGCAAAAAAATATTCAATGGCACGGCGGGTTCCCCAGGAGCGATACCAGCACCGCGGTAACATCGCAAAGCACCAGAGCCAGAGGCATCCGAGGGCCAATAATAGAGGCCCCCAGGTGCCGCTGGCTGCGAAGCCGTCGGACCAAGGAAGGGGGGCCGCCAGATGCATGAAATCGACATGCAACTGGTCCCCGATGAGCAACTGGCGGGTTGTATCCGGGGGGAGCAACCAGGGATTGAGAGTGACAAACAAGATTCCCAACACAGTTCCTGGAAGCGTAATCTCATCGGGGATGGTTTTTTCATCAATATCGATAAATGTTACTGCCAGCATGAGAGAGAAGAGTATCGTGTGGGCACAAAAAATTTCAAACAAGAGGTTTTGGTTCAGCGGTGTCCACCAAGGTGTTTCTCCGCTCATGCCGACGAGAAAGCTACTGCTGAAAAAACCGAAGCGATCAACCTCATGCCAATAGAGAGTTGCCAAGCCAAGACCAAAAAGCAGTTCGATCAACATCGGCCGGATCCAAAATGTCGTTCCCCAGATGTGTGATTCGCGACGCAAACGCAACCAGCCAAAAATTGGGATGCGGTCAAGCAGTGTCCGTGGCGTCACGGTCTCCGACAGTAGGTTGTCGGGCAGTCGGGACCAGGGACTCATAGCCCGGGGATGCCACGCCAGACGGTAAATTGCCAGGTTCAGAAAACTGGCGATGATGCTCCCCAGTAGGAAGCAGAAAAGGAGTGCCGATTCGAGAGGGATTGCGGAGAGTGACATCATACGATTGTGGTGTGTTTAAAAACCTCTATCGAATAGCAGTACGCTCTGCCTCTCTTTAGAGCTTAGCAGATCAGTGTTCATCCTGTGTATTTAAACTGCATTTGGCCAAAATCTCGTCAGCAACCTGTGCCGGAGTTTTATCTTCCGTATCAACGATGAGGTCCGCAGACTGGTGATACAACTCCCGGCGAATCTCCAGGACCTCAACAATTTCCTCCAGGCCACCGCCGATTAAATTCGGGCGCTGCGCTTCAGTGGCCGGGTCGCCTGCCAGACGCGCAAAAATGGTTTCGGGGGTTGCTTGCAGCAAGACCGTAATCCCCGCATCCTTGAGCATCGTGCGGTTTTCTTCACGAAGGACAACGCCACCGCCGAGTGCCAGGATGCGGCACCCTCCTTTGAGAGCCTCACAGAGCGCGTCTGTTTCCAGATTGCGAAATGTCTCCTCGCCCGATTCACTAAAGATGCGGGCAATAGTGCGCCCCGTTGCCCTCTCAACTTCTGTGTCGGTGTCGATGTGCATCTCACCAAGCCGCCTGGCGAGTTGCTCTGCAACGGCAGTTTTTCCTGTGCCGCGATACCCGATAAGAAGGATTTTTCCGGACTGGTGTGACGGGTTATGCATACGGGGGGTTGTTCCAGAGATGACGGGCAAATCAGACAAACCATGCTGAATGATGGATGGTCGAATGCCGCTTCCGATCAAATGTTAACTGCGCCAACCGCCTTTCTCAAGGTTTCGGCCATCAATGCTTCAGGTGCCTGCTGGCCCGTAAAGAGGTGAAACTGCAGCGCTGCCTGACGAACGAACATCTCGGTGCCGGTGACGGTAGCGCAGCCTTGCCTGCTTGCTTGCTTGATCAGGAGTGTATTTTCCGGATTATAGACCGTATCAAAAACGGTCATGGAGGGTTTTAGGTAGTGTCGATCAAAGGGCGTTTCATCCATGCTTGGATGCATGCCTACCGGTGTGCAATTGATCAGGACGGAACAGTCGACCCCGTGGCGTGATTTCCACGGTAGTGTCCGGCATCCAAGTTGCTTAGCGAGTACAGAGGCGCGTTCTTCTGTGCGGCTGGTCACAACAACATTTGCATCGTGCTGAATCAGCGAATAGGCGACCGCTTTGGCCACACCACCGGCGCCGAGTACGAGGACTGTTTGAGAAGCAAGGTAGTTCTCCCGATCGGGCAAGTGCGATTGGAGACTCTCGATGGCGGCGGGACAGTCCGTGTTGTATCCCATCATGCCGAGGTCCGAATAGACGATCGTATTTGCCGCACCAATATCGACGATGCTGCGGTCTACTTGTTTCAGAGATTTCGTGGCAGCTTCCTTGTGGGGGATCGTAATACTCAAGCCGCTAATTCCCATCTTTGGGGCATCGTCAAGAAACGGCTGGAGATGTTCTGGAGAGACCCTGATGGGAATATAGACGGCATTGATTCGGAGGTGTTGGAGGGCAGCATTGTGAACCAGAGGGCTCTGGCTATGCGCGACAGGGTCCGCGATAACGGCATAGACTGCAGTGTCTGAGTTAATGTTGTCGTAATGGTAGATGTTTCGCATCTGATCGAAGCTGATCTGGCCAGGGGCCAAGGCCCTCTCTGCGTGAAAGGTGGCATAGGTGAATGGGGCGCCAAATCGACCCGCCAGCAACCGTGAAGGAGCACCCATCTCCCCCATACAGATGCCGACGGTTGGAGTCTTGGATGTCTTAATAAGTTCGAGCATGCGGATGTTGTCATGCGGGGCATTGGCCATCGTCGCAATCTTGATGATATCGGCGTCGAGTCGGGACATCCGCTTGTGGATATCTTTCAAGTCTTCCGGCGTTTTGCGGAAATCATGGAGACTGACAATTCTCTTTGTCTTTCCATATCGAGGAACAGTCGATGCAACATCCTCCTCAAGGTCGATATAGTCCACGCCCTGGGCAACGGCCATGCGCAGAATCGACTGACGGGTTTCTTCACTTCCGCTGTATCTTCCGCCATCTTGTTCGCGCCGGCAGGTGGCAATCACTGGTCCGGGTCGCTTGGCGAGGAGTTCTTTAATGTGGATATCTCCCCTAATGAAATCGAGGCGGAGTTCCACCAGTTCGGCACCCTGGGAAGCAAGATGCTCATGCTCAGCAATCATGTGACGGTGCCGACTGCGTCCGATGGAAACACAAATCATGGTTGCTTGCTATTTAGAGGGGATTTGGATAAACGCATGCAAATGGGGTCCAGGGCCTCATTTTATGTTCTGAGGAACTGTCGATCCAATTCCTCTTTTGTGAAAACCAGCGTTGTCGGTCGGCCGTGGGGGCAGTGGTGGGATTCCTGCGCGGCATCACGCTGCTCAAGAAGCGCCTGGATTTCTTCCGGTGCCAGCGGGTCACCTGCTTTAATCGCGGCCTTGCATGAAATCATATGCAGCAGATCATCGAGAAGATCTCGTGAATCCGGGGTCTTGGCGGTGGAAAGCAATTTTTCACAAGCGGCTTGCAGAAGATCCGATCGGTTGCATTTAGAGAGCATTGCCGGTGTACTCGTCAACAAGACGGTTTCACCTCCGAAAGGTTCAACGCCGATGCCGAGTTGTGCCAAAAGATCGCGCGCCTCAAGGACTGCGGCTGCCTCGCTTGCAGCCAGATCGACCGGTTCCGGTACCAGCAAGGGCTGCGTGTCTATTTTTCCGGTGAGTACTCTATTGCGCAGTTTTTCATAGAGAATGCTTTCGTGCAGCGCGTGTTGGTCCATCACAATAATGGCATTGTCACATTCGGCCACCAGATAACGGTTCATCGCCTGGATGGCGGGAACGGGAGCGGACGCCCCTTCAGGTTTTGTTGGACTTGAAGGGGTCGCAGTTGTCTCTGCCATCTTACGCGATGCATGTTGTGAATCATCGGCTGCTGCTGCGCGACTCTCTAAAGATCGCGAAAAGGATGGCCTCGCGCCTCGGTCGGGTCTTCGGAACCCGCCCACCAAAGGGGGACTGAGATTCAGATTACCTGAGTTGTCCGGAACGGACTTCTGCACGGGCTCCGGTTCGAGCGGCGCGATCAAATCGGTGCTGAGGAAGTGGTTTCGAAGCGTAGAGAGGAGTTGCCGATAAAGACCGCTGCCGTCCTGAAAACGAACCTCCAGTTTGGTCGGGTGTACGTTCACATCGACCTGCTCAGCGGGCAATTCGAGACGCAGAAAACAGATCGGATACCGCCCCTTCAGCAGGATGCCGCGATAGGCTTCGCCGAGAGCATGTTGGAGCGATCGATCGCGAATAAAACGGCCGTTGAGCAGCAGGTATTGCATCCGCTGATGGCCGCGATTGTGGTGGGGGTGGGCAACGAAGCCGGTTAAATGAACATCCCCTTCCCGATTTTCTATCGGGATCAGAGAGTCCGCAAGCTGCCGTCCAAAAAAAACAGCGATTCTCTCGATCCAACTTTGGGCGGGTGGCAGATCATGCAGGAGTCGATCATTGTGGGTCAATGAAAAATGGATTTCCGGGTGGGCAAGTGCAAGTCGTGTGAATGCCTCGCTGCAATGTCCCAGTTCAGTTCTTGTTGTCCGGAGGAATTTACAGCGAACAGGCGTGTTATAAAAAAGGTCCCGTACGTCGACGCTCGTACCCAAAGCGCCACTGCAAGGTGCGATTTGGTCACTCTCTCCCCCTCTGATTTCCAGTTCCGAAGCAGCGAGGTCCTGGGAGGTCCGGCTACGGATCAGCAAGTGGCTGACGGACGCGATCGATGCCAAAGCCTCACCGCGAAAGCCGAGCGTGCGAACATGGAATAAATCAGAATCGCTCCGTATTTTACTCGTCGCATGGCTCGCCAGTGCAAGTGCAAGCTGGTCTTCCGGAATCCCGCTTCCGTCGTCGGTGACACAAATCCTCTTGGCACCACCATCTGCGAGCAGTACGTCAATGCGTTTGGCTTTCGCATCGATTGCATTTTCCACGAGTTCTTTAACGACACTTGCGGGCCGTTCTACCACCTCGCCGGCGGCGATTTTGTTCACGACATTAGGAGGCAATTGTTTGATCTGCGACATCAATGTATCCGAATTGCGTTGTGGAAAGACTTGGTTTTCATGCAGTGTCGTACCGTTTGGTAAAAAAGCGATCCCTAGAGTTGAAAATCCTTGATCTTGCGATAGAGCGTCCGCTGGCCGATCCCCAGGAATCGGGCTGCTTCTTCCCGGTTTCCGTTGGTGAGGTTCAAGGTTTCTTTGATAAATTGTTTTTCCACATCGACCAGAGGCCTTCCGACCAAACTGCTGAGCGTCCCGGAGTGTGAGTCGTTCGCGGCGTCCGATTCATCGGCAAATTCATCCGGAAGGTCATTGATCCCGAGCACTCCATCGTCGTCAACGACAACCATGCTTTCGATAACATTGCGGAGTTGGCGGACATTGCCTGGCCAATCAAATGCCATCAACCGGCGACGCGCTGCCGTGGCCATGCTGCTGACCTCTTTTTTGTGGCGGGTTGAGAACTGTTTGATGAATTGATCAATCAGAAGTGGAATGTCTTGACATCGCTCCCGCAGCAGGGGAAGTGCCACCGTCACCACCTTCAGCCGGTGATAGAGGTCGCTGCGAAAATGGTTGTTCGCAATCGAGTCCTCCAAATCCCTGTTGGTTGCCGAAAGAATACGGACATTCACTTTAAGTGGGGAGTTGGACCCGACGCGAGTAATCTCTCCACTTTCAAGGACACGAAGCAATTTAATCTGGGTCGCCATCGGCATGTCGCCGACTTCATCGAGAAAGAGTGTTCCCCCATCCGCGTATTCGAATTTCCCGATGCGATCTGACGACGCGTCCGTAAACGCTCCTTTAATGTGGCCAAACAGTTCACTTTCTAAAATATGTTCCGAGAGTGCAGCACAATTAAGAGCAACAAAGGGACGAGTCTTGCGGGGGCTGTTCTGGTGGATTGCCTGCGCTACCAGTTCCTTGCCCGTTCCGGTAGCTCCCTCGATCAGCACGCTTGCGTCGGTCGGGGCGATTCGTTTGAGTTTTTCGATGACGGCATTCATTTCCGGGCTGCTGCCGATCACCCCTTCGAAACCAAATTTTTTATCGAGGCGGCGTTTTAAATCGGCATTGGCGCGGCGGAGTTGGAGAGCTTCAGCAACCCTGTCGGTAATCGTCCGCAGATGGGCGACACCAGCCCCCTTCTCCAGGTAGGTGTATGCCCCCTGCTGCATTGCGGAGACCGCTGTGCTTATGGTGCCATGTCCGGTAACGACGATGACCTCCGATTCGGGGAGGGCTTTTTTGGTACGGCGCAAGATCTCCATACCATCGATTTCGGGCATCACCAGATCGGTGAAGACCAAGTCGTAATGATTGTTGTCGATCAGTTCAGCGGCGGCAGGCCCTGAGCCTGCAACGGTGCAGTTGTAGCCAACCCGTTTAAGGCTCTCGGCAACGGCATCCGCATGGGGGCGGTCGTTGTCGACAATAAGTACAGAAAGAGCACTATTTTTTTCGCCGTTTGGACCGCTTTGATCAGATTTAGCCATGGGGCGATGATACCCCATCGGTAGGTGCCTCAGAAGGGGCCTGCCATTTTGGCAGCACGGATGGAGAAGATTCGAGATGACCTGCGTTGGCCTGGCAAATATATTGGGACGAGTTCAATAGAGTTACTGGTCGATAGGAGCTGCTCGATGAAGATCAACTACAACAAGTTGAAAGTCATTTTCACCTGGATTATGGTTGCGCTCAGTGCGTTTTTTATCCTGGGTACGCTGGCCGCCATTAAGCGATGGATCGATCGCAGTTGGGCAGAGGCGATCGCGGAATATTCGGTGATTCTGATTTTCGTCCTCGGAGCAGCACTCATTGCCTGTTTTGTGCTCGATCGACCCGATGACGAAAAGAAAGAGAAGGAGCAGGGCGCCTCGAGCGAAGAGGATCCGTTTGATCTAGAAGATCTTGAACCGGACTCTGCCGGGTCCTCGACGGATCTAGAAGATCTTGAATCGGACTTCACCACGGACATTGGCGAACTCTAAATCCGTACTGCCACCTAATCCCCCGAAATCCGCCGTGGGGTTGGCAACTCGATCGTGAACTGGGTTCCCCGGTTCGGTTCGCTCTGCACCGAGAGCGTGCCACCATGTGCTTGGATGATTTTTCGGGTTGTGGGAAGTCCCAGTCCGCTTCCACCCGACTTCGTTGTGTAAAAGGCGTCAAACGCCCGGTTGAGCGTTGCTGCATCCATGCCGATTCCGTTATCGATCAAGTCAATCGCCACCCCATTCGTGATGCCACGGGTCCGTACCACCAGTTGCCCTCCGTCCGGCATGGCCTGCTCGGCATTGAGGACCAGATTTAACAGTGCCGCATGCAGGGTTTCCGGGTCAATCAGAACATGGGCCAGATCTGCATCGATGTAGCGGACAACTTCGATCCCGAGCGCATCTGCTTGGGGTTGAAAAAAATCGAGAATACGTAGGACTACCTCGTTCACGCACTGTGGCGAGAGGTTCGTGCGGCCGGCACGGGCAAAGCTGAGGAAGTCATCGAGAAGTTTTTGCAGTCGGTGGCATTCCCGTTCCACAACCGTGATTTTGCCAGCGGCCCGCCGCTCGCGCGGTGTTTCTGCAGCACTGAAATCCTCCGACAAGAGTTCGAGGTTCAAGCGGATGGTAGAGAGTGGATTCTTGATCTCGTGGGCAAGCCCACCTACCAATTGGACAAACTCCGCGAATTGTCCGGCAAGTTTTTGCTCGACTTCAGCTTGCGTCAGATTCTCTGGCGCGGTCATAGCAGATGGTGGGTTGGGGAGGAAGCTGCTTTGTCAGCAGCGGTTATAAAAAATGTCCGGCGACCGGCCCGAAGGCCGGCCGTGCCGGACATTACAAATCGAAAAACGTTCTCTGGCAATCGATTGCCAGCCTACTCGTCATTCTCGCTGGATGCCGTTGCCAGTTCTTGCTGTGCCGCCTTGCGGCTCAGCTTGACGCGATCCTGCTCATCGACTGCGATGACTTTCACTTCGATTTCATCGCCTACATTGCAGATGTCGCTCACGCTACTGACGTACTCGTTGGAGAGTTCACTGATGTGGCAGAGTCCATCACGTCCGGGAAGAATTTCAATGAAAGCACCAAAATCCTTGACGCTGCTGACTTTGCCTTTATAAATCTTTCCAATTTGCACCGATGCCGTCAACGCTTCGATCTGAGCGAGCGCTTCGTTGCCATCTTCGGCATTGTTGCTGGCAATCGTAACGATTCCATCATCATCAACTTCGACAACCGTGCCGGTGGTCTCCTGCAGGGCGCGGATGTTCTTACCACCAGGGCCAATAAGCATGCCGATCTTTTCGGGGTTGATGGTGGTGCGGAGCAGTCTCGGTGCCCAGCCTGAAATATCGTCCTTGGGTTTGGGAATGGTGGAGAGCATATTTTTGAGAATCTCCATCCGTGCCTCGCGCGATTGCTTGAGCGTGGCGCGAATGATCTCCTCGCTGATCCCGTCGATTTTAAGGTCAAGTTGGATCCCCGTAATACCGTTCTGGGTCCCGGCAATTTTAAAGTCCATGTCGCCAAAATGGTCCTCGTCACCGAGGATGTCGGTGAGCAGTTCCCATTTTTCGCCTTCCTTAACAAGCCCTACCGAAATACCGGCGACCGGATTGCTGATCGGTACACCTGCTGCCATCAGGCCGAGTGTGGCACCGCAGACGCTTGCCATCGAACTCGAACCGTTGGATTCCAGAATGTCGGAGATGACTCGGATGGTGTATGGGAAAACTTCCGGGTCCGGGAGAACCGGTTTGACGCTTCGTTCCGCAAGTGCCCCGTGGCCGATCTCGCGACGGCCCGGGCCGCGGATGGGGCGGCACTCACCAACGGAAAATGGCGGAAAATTGTAATCGAGCATGAATTTCTTCGAGTACTCTTCGAAAAGGCCGTCCACCCGTTGTTCGTCGCGTGAGGTGCCGAGCGTGATGGTAATGAGAGCCTGCGTCTCTCCCCGCTGGAAAACAGCGGAACCGTGGACTCTCGGCAGCACGTCGACAAAACATTCAATGGGCCGAAGCGTGGTCCCATCACGACCATCCGGACGTGTGCCTGCCAGGATGAGATCTCGAATCACGCGGGCTTCAAGATCGTGCCATGCTGCACCAAAGGCGTTGGGACAAATGGCTCCCTCGGCATCGGCATCGGGGATCATCTCAGCGAGGGCCTGTTCTTTGAGTTGTGCCACAGATTCAGCGCGGGCCTGTTTGCCCTCGGTCTGTTTGGCTGCCTTGAACGGGTCGAAATATTTCTCGGTGAGTTTCTCGAGCAGTCCATCCGATTCGGGGGCGACATGCTCGGCCTTTTCAACACCAGCCTTGTCGCGCAGTTCAAGTTGAAGCTCACAGAGTCCACAGATGACCTTGTGACTCTCCATGATCGCTTCGACCATCAAATCTTCCGGCATTTCCCGGCTGAATCCTTCGATCATCGCGACAGCGTCTTGGGTTCCCGAGACAATCAGGTCCAGATCGCTCTCTTCGAGTTCATCGTGAGTAGGGAAGGGCACGAATTTGCCATCGATGTGTCCCATGCGGACTGTGGCGCAGGGCCCCAGAAACGGCAGGGGAGAAACACACAAAGCGGCCGAAGCGCCGTTCATTGCCAGGACATCGCCATCGGTTTGCTTGTCGCTGGCGAGGACGAACGCTTGAACCTGCACTTCATCATTAAATGATTTGGGGAACAGGGGACGGATGGGCCGGTCGATCAGCCGCGCAGTCAACGTTTCTTTGGTGGTCGGTCGGCTCTCTCGCTTAAGAAAACCGCCCGGGAATTTTCCTGCGGCTGAGGTCCGCTCGCGATAATCGCAAGTGAGCGGAAAGAAATCGATTCCAGGTCTCGGGTTACCGGTAGCGACGGCCACCAGGACGACGGTGTCGTTGTATTGTACCAGACAACTTCCGGCTGCCTGTTTAGCAAGTTGTCCTGTTTCAATCGAGAAGGTGTGCTGTCCAATTCTTTTTTCTACTTTGATATTTTCCACGTTCCTATTCTTCCTACATAAGTGACATCAGAATTAAATTGTTTCCGTTACGTTAATCTCAAACTTGTTTTTCGTGCCGAATCCCTGCGGCGTAGCTGTTCTTTGCTCACTCGTCAGGTTCGCTCACTCGTCAGGTTCTTGGAGCCTGTATGCCTCTAGAAGTTCGCTTTCATAACCGAAAGAAGCCTCGATTGGCCGCAGCAGGCAAACGCAGGAGGCAAACGCTCGTTACGGGCAAAAAACCGTACAATCGCTCAATGACTTATTTGCGAATGTTGAGCTGGGCGATGATATCCAGATATCGCTGTGGGGCAACTTTCTTCAGGTAGTCCAGCAGCCCACGTCGTCGACTGACTTGCGACAAAAGGCCACGCCGGGTGGAATAGTCCTTTTTGTGGCTTCGCATGTGTTCGGTCAACGCGTTGATGCGGTTCGTCAGGATTGCGATCTGGACCTCGGGAGATCCGGAATCGCTTTTGGACTGGCGAAACTCCTCAATCAACTCTGTCTTCTTTTCTTTCGTAACACTCATCGATAGCTCGGTTTTCTCCTGCCGGTTGGCCGTCACCTCGCGGCCCACTTCCATGCCTTTCGTTTCCGTTAGGCAAACAACTCCATAATTCAAGTTGCGGCCCACCGGTGGCGAGCCGTCGAAATAGTCTTTCTCTTACGATTTAAGCAGATCAATGTAACACTGCACGGTGGTTTTGGAAACCCGGGAAGGGGCGGGTGGAGTTCTCATCGGATGCGTGCGGGTGGGTCAGGTGAGCCAACTTTGCCGGTTTTTGCGGTTGTTTCCCCAGGGAGAGGCCGCTGGCAGCTCAGATCGATCTCTCCGTCCGCTAGGCGGACCTGCACGGCCCCCGAGCGGCCAGTATGGATCAGCCGGCGTCCTGGACCCTTGTAGGCAGCCGCAACACCCGGCGGCAGGTCGGTCAGGCCGGTGATTGCAATCGTCCATTCGGGCTCACTCCAGACGGCAAAATCAGCCGGTCGGCTGTGGCGGCTCCCGTGGTGCGGCGCCAGGATCACGTCGCAGTCCAATGGCGGCTCGGCGAGAAGGGCCTCGAGACCTGCCGATTCGAGATCGCCGGTGAGTAAAATCCGGCGCCCGGCCTGTTCGATCGAGAGAACGATACTATTGGCATTGTCGACACTGCCGTGGTGGGTCTCTTCGATGCCGGCAACAGTCGGATGCAGCACGGTCAACGTGGCATCTGCAGCCGTGAGGCGGTCGCCGCGAGAGAGGGTGCGGATCGGTATCTTTGCCTCCCGGATCGCCGCAAAAAGAATTTCGATGGTGGGAGTTTCATCTTCGAGCATTAAGGGCGAAACATAGACCGCGCCGACCGAAAAGCGTTTGAGAATTTCTGGAATGGCATTGAAGTGGTCGGCGTCGGCGTGCGAAATGACGATCGCATCAATATGGGTGCGGCCGCGGGACCAGAGTGTCGATGAAATGGCCCGGACCGCAGCCGTGGGAGATCCCATGCGGCCCGCATCGTAGAGCAATGCTTTGCCATCCGGTAATTCAACCAGTACCGAACTGCCCTGGCCGACCGCAATAAACGTACATCGCACGGAACGATCCCGATGGAGCAACGGCACACTGATGAGCCCCACTAAAATCCAGATCGCGAGCATTCCGCAGCAGCGGGCCGGTCGGGGTCGGTATTGTGGCAAAAGTGCCCAGCACGCAAGCGCTGCGTAGAACGGGGCCAGCCACCAGATACCTGGCCCCGGGACCCAGGTATATGCGTAGGGGACATTGCTCGTGGTGGTGGCGACGAACTGCAAAATTTCGAGGCTAACGTCGCAGACGCTAGCGCAGAGATGGGCAACCGGTGGCAGCAGCCAGCCAAAGAGCAGGATACCCAAACCGGAAATAAGGGCCAGCGCCACAGGCAGGTAGAGAAGTGGCGTGAGCAGCACCCCTGCAGGCGTAAAGAGATGGAAGTGAACCATCACCAGAGGCAGCGCTACGAGAAAAACCGCCAGACCCGCCAGCGTGCATTGCCAGACCCAGGTCCAGCACGCTCGCAGCATCCGCACCGGTAGCGGCCGCGTGCTCGCAATCAAGGCGCGGATCGGTTCACGTTCTCTCTCTCGCCAGCGCCGCCAGGCGGGTTCCAGGCAGATCAGTGTGGCGACTGCCAGGAATGAAAGCTGGGCTCCGACGCGAAACAAGTTGGCCGGATTGAACATGAGGACGATCAGGGCTGCCAGGGCGAGGGCGTTAAAACTGTTCGAGCGCCTTCCAAGATAGAGTGCGAGGCAGAGAATGACGACGAGGACCGCCGCCCGCATGACCGGTGGCCGGGCATCGGTCAGTAGGGCATAAAAGACCGTGAGCAACGCGATGGCAGTCAGATTCGCGCCCCGCGAAAATACCCCAAATCGAAACAAGACCATTAAGGCGGAGACCAAGATGCCAATATGGAGCCCCGAGATGGCCAGCAGGTGGATGGTCCCCGTTGTGACGAAGGCTTCGGTTTGCGCATGTTCCAGCTGGTCCCGCTCCCCAAGGAGGATTGCGGCAGCCAGGCCTGCCCGCTGGTGTGCGAGATAGCTCCAGAGGAGTTGGCTTCCGCGATCCCGCAGGCTCGCGATCGGGGCGCGGATTGACCCACCGCGCCGGTTGGCCACCCGCGTAACGCAGGCGGGGTGCTCTGCGCGGAGAATGCAGAGTTGGCGCTGCGTACGACGGTAGTCGGCAAAACTGAACTCACCCGGGTTGTTTGCGGGGGGAGGCCTCAGAATACGTCCGAGCACTTGTAACTTCTCACCGGGAGAAAACGCTTCGAGTCGACCATCTGTCAGAAGCTGGGCCGAGCCCGATGCGGGCCGCCAAAGGTTGCCATCGCGGATGGCCAGTACGTGTACCTTCACGCGGCTGCGCTCTCCGGTTGGCATCGTCCAGAGCGGGTCACTTGCGGGGGCCGGCAGGTATTTTACGGGTTCGGCAGATTCTACGCGAAGTGCCACGGTTGTTGGAAACGGACCTGAAAATCGCCCGATCTCTTGAGCGTCGAAAAGATACCACTGAAGATGGTGCCAACTGCCGGCGAGACTGAGAATGGACAAGAAGATCAGCAATGCGGCGCTATTCGTCGGTAGCCGTTTGTATCCTGCAAACCAGGTGGCGAGTGAACTGGCCGCGAACAGGCCCCAGAGCCAGACCGGTAGTGGAAAAAAACGGTCGACGAAGATTCCCGCGCTAGCCGCGATGAGGACCCACACAAGCGGCTGGTGGTGGCCGCGCGGAGCCTGCTTCTGTTCCGTTGCATAAGGATCCATCCTCCTAGGCTAACGCGCCAGTCGCGGAGCCGCGAGCAATCGGCTAAATAGCGGGCCGTCGCGGGATCCTGCCAGATGGTTGCGTCCGAGCGGAACGGTACGGTCGACCCCTTGATCCGAAATCGCGACCCTATTCCTGAGACAATTGCAGTGTATTGCCTAGATTTGTATGTCGGTGCTTTGGCGTAATTTCCGATATTAGTAAAAACGATTTTTTCCGCAGAGCAGCAGAACATATGAAGACACTCGTTACAGGGGCAACCGGTCTGGTCGGCAACAATATGGTCCGCACTTTGATCGAGCGAGGTGGGCATGTGCGAGTACTCGTCCGC
>Ga0315338_1000596_pt1 | contig 74376 bp, 53 predicted proteins | sample ASW8metaG_FD_204518 | JGI IMG/M metagenome (GOLD analysis project Ga0315338, IMG submission 204518) | Ammonia-oxidizing marine archaeal communities from Monterey Bay, California, United States - ASW #8 | ecosystem: Environmental > Aquatic > Marine > Coastal | place: USA: California | collected...
CTCTCTTACCGGCTGATTCGAAAGACATCGCCGTCACAGTCCAGCATACCGCGGTGGCCAGAGCAGCGAGCTCTCCCGGATAGGCGAGATTCATGACTTCAGAGACTTCACGATGGAGAATCATCCTCAAGAGATGGACGACTTGGGCTGAGTCGGCGCCCGAGGAACGAGACGATCCAGAATCCGCTGATCAAGAAGAAAGCCCAGGCGATGAGAAGCCCACCAATTCCTCGCGGCGGCACGAGCGCGTAGACCGGGAGATTCCCCGCTCCCCAAATCTGCAGCGCATACACGTCTTCCAGAGAGCGACCCCGTGTCCGAAGTTCTCGGCGTGTGGCTCGCATCGCTTCGTCCCGGGCCAGGCCGGAGCGAAGATTCTCGAAGAGCAACACGCCCGCTTCTTCGGCGACTTCTGGAGAAATGGATTGCGCGTTGATCCCAAACGAACGCGATCGGCGACTGAGGAAACGGAGCACGAAACTACGCCGCGCTACGGGATCCCGCGCCTGGATCTGAAAGGCACTCGACCAGTCGAAGGCAAGCTGGGGGACAATCGTGTCGGGAGAAGCAAACTCGAAGGGTGTGCCGAGACCGACTGGCTCCCACGCGTCTCGAGCCAAGAGAGGAACCTCGAAGTGAAGAACATCGGAATCGCGGGTGTCTTTGTCGCCAAATCGACCCCAACGCGCCTCGTCCCCTAACCAGACGCGGTCCTTTCTCAGCGCAAACTGCTGAGCGTTTTCAAGATGAGGGGAGAAAACCGTCAATCCGCTCCCAGATCGCATTCTCGGCGAAATACGCCCGCTCAGAAACGAAGCGGCCGGAAGCAGAGAGAGCGGCGGTCCCTTACCCACCGCGAGCTCGGGAGACCCCGGCCCTTCCGTCGCGAGTAAGTCCACGACGGCCGAGAATGGGATGGAAGACTCCCCATAGGGCGGAACAACAAAGAGACGAGTAGCCGAGACAACTCGCTTCGCCAGTTCAGCGTTGAATAGGCTAGAAGCCAGGGCTCGAGCCTGGATCTCCACTGACGTGGCGCCGGCCCTGTCCTTCGTTTCCGGGCGCCCTTGGCCCACCAGTTCATAGGCTACGATCTCGTCGGAGTCGATGAAGAATGCAACGACCGGAAGACGCTCGGAGTCCGAGTAAACCAGCAGCGAGGCCTCGGCCCCACCCAGCCAAATCTGAAGGTCTTCGAGGGAGACGGGGTCGAGATCGACTCCGGACCACCTCAGGAACTGCGCGCGCTTTCCCTGCTCGATCGATCGCCAGGCCCCTTCCACATCTCCTGTTCGAAGACGGTCGAGGGATTGTTCCGCAAGCACATCGCCATAGTCCGCCCAAATACCTCTATCGCGGGGGTGGGTCAGGGCCGCTTCTTTCAAACGACCCACCACGAGGCTCGAATCGAATTCGGGGGAATCCGCCTCGCGATCAATGAGCGAACGCGCCGCATCCTCGTCAACTTCGAGCAATGGGGTCGAGGGGTCAGTCGTCAACGGATCTACTACGTTCTGGGTAGCAAAAGAGATGTCGCCCGAACCCAGGAGTACGAAGACGACACCGAAGATGACAACTCTGGAGGAGAACATTGGGCTAGCTCCAGCGATGGTAGGCAGGATGCCCCTCTCGAACCGCCACAAAAAGGCCAGCGCAGGTCGCGGTCACTTTGCCGCCGACCATCAGCTCTGCCTCGATCTTCGCACGATCCTCCTTCGCCGAGACGACGCGGGCTCGAATATCGACCGGCACTCCCGACGGCGTGGGACGGAGGAGCTTGACATGGAAGTCAGAGGTCACGGTGCAGGGCGGCTCCGAAAGTTCGGCCTGATTCATCAGGAACCAGGCTGCAGTCCAGTTGCTGTGGCAGTCGAGCAACGCTCCAATTATCCCACCATTGAGCATCCCTGGAAACGCCTCGTGATAATCCTCCGGTGACCAACGACAGACGGTCTCCTCGCCATCAGCGAAACTGCGAATCCGCAGCCCATTCTCGTTGGCAGGACCGCAACCGAAACAAATGCTGTTGGGGGCATATCGTTCCTGCAGGCTTGGCCCGGCATCTTCGGCGGTTGGCTTGTCACTCACTCGGAGTCTCCTGTCCTTGATCGGAGGGCGGCAGCTGACTCGACCAAAGACTCGAGCCGGAATCGGGTCGCAAGAAGCGCCTCGATCGGAATCGTGTGCGGTCCGTCAAAAGGAACGAACTCGACGACTAAACCGTGTTCGACCAGAAGATCACGGAGCGACTCGGCCGCTCCGAACGGAAGGAGAGGATCCTGGCGACCGTGCGATTGAAGTACGGGCAAGCCTTTTCGAGCCGGAGCGGCTTCCCTCCAGGCGCTCTGACAGAGAAGCGTACCAGAATAGGCAAAGAGTTGGGCAGGAGCCTGGTCCATGTGAAGAGCCAGGTCGGTGGTCAGCATCGCGCCCTGGGAAAAACCCCCGACAAGGGCCTGGTCCGCACTCAACCCAAGACGGGCCAACTCGTGATCGAGAACGCGACCGACTTGGGCGCGAACCTGTGGCAGCGCATCCGGGCACTCGTCGCGTCGGTCGAGCGTTTCCCCCCGGACCATCGCCCTCTCTAAAGCTTCGACATCGAGATGCCACCAGGCCCGGGATTCGAACGGTGCAACTCCGCCCAGGGAGATGGGAGCTTCCGGAAATGCAAAGGCAACGTTCTCCGCAATGACCGACGATGATTTGATCAGCTCGCCTCCGATCGAAACGAGATCGGAACCCGGAGCGCCGTAACCGTGACAGATCAGAAACAAGAACCGCGGCCGTTCTGTCGCGCTCACTCGATGCACGGTCAGATCTTCAACCGCGACGCTCTCCTGCTTGGTGTCGATCACTTACTTGATCCCCGCTTCTTGGTTGTCTTCTTCTTCGCGGCCTTCTTCCCGGGAACGGTGGCCTCCGGTGCCTTTGTCTTGCTCAGAGCGACAACAATCTTCCACTCGGCGGCCGTCACCGGCTGAACGGACAGCCGGCTTCCCTTGCGGGTCAGGACCATGCTCTCGAGTCCCGGCACGGTCTTGAGTTCATGGAGAGTGACCGGGCGTGAAAACTGCTTATGGAATTTGACATCCACGAGATACCAGCGTGGATCATCGGGGTTGGAGCCGCTATCGAAGTACTTCGACCGGGCATCGAACTGATACGGGTCGGGATATCCGCTCCGGACGACCTTGGCGATCCCGGCAATGTGCATGGGGTTAACCCGAGAGTGATAAAAGAAGACTTCATCCCCGACCTTGATCTCGTCTCGGAGTAGATTTCGCGCCTGGTAATTGCGAACTCCCTCCCAACACGTGGTCTGATCCTTGTCCTTCTTGAGGTCTTCGAACGAATAGACGTCCGGTTCCGATTTCATCAGCCAATACCGCTTCGCCATCTCTATTCAACCTCCACTTATTCGGTACGTCGAACCCGAAAGCTACACGAAGAGGGCGAGGGAAAGCGACTGCAGAGCCAAAAGCAGCTTCCCGCCAGGCAATTTGCCATTCGGTCGACTTCGTCGACTTCCTTGTTCGCTCAACCTCGCCGCTGGTATCATCCCGAAGCAGAGATTTCGCAACAATTTTGTCTAAGGAGACTCCATGCCCCGCTCTCTCCGCACCATCTGCGCCACTTTCGCCTTTGTAGGCCTCACCGGCCTCTTCGCGCCGGCTCACGCAGGGAACGACGCCTCCGGAATCACGATGCTGGCCACCATCCCATTCAGCGAGTTGCCCGGGGAAAACGTCGAGGCCAATGACATCTATGGCTATACCTCCCCCTCGGGTCGGGAGTACGCCCTCTGTGGAATGCGCAAGGGACTGGCCTTTCTCGAGATCACGACGCCCACAGCGCCCGTCGTTGTTGGATACACAACCAATACTGAGTCTCTCTGGGGAGACATGTGTACCCACGGGACCTACGCCTACAAGGTGAACGAGGCAGCTAACGGAATCCAGGTCATCGACATGACTAACATTGATTCCGGATCCGTAACCTTGGTTACGGAGATCTTTGACGGCCCTCAGAACTCCTCGCACAACATCCAGGCAAACAACGAGAGCGGCTATATCTACACGCTGGGCTCCGACAACTTCGGTGGCGGAATCATGGCTTTCAACGTGAGTGATCCGGCCAATCCGGTCTTCGAAGGCGGTTGGGACGGCAACTACGCTCACGATGCACTCTTCCGCAGCTACCCGTCCGGAACCTATGCCGGTCGTGAATTCAGCTTTGTCGCAGGCGGCGGCGGTGGTGTTCACATCGTCGATGTCACCGACAAGACAAACATGTTCTCGATGTCCGCGTCGACCTATCCAGGTATCTCCTACACCCACCAACTCTGGCTGGACGACGATGAACGATACCTCTACGTCAACGACGAGCTCGACGAACTGGTCGGCAACGTACCGACTACCACGACGTATGTCTTTGATGTCACTGATCTATCCAACCCGGTCTACCTTCACTCGTTCACCAATGGCATTACCGCGACCGATCACAACATGTCAGGTCGGGGCAACCTCCTCTTTCAGGCCAACTACGAGAGTGGCCTTCGGGTCTACGACATCGCGGACGTGAACAACGTCAGTGAAGTCGGTTACTACGATACCTACCCGGCAGGCAATGAGATCAGTTTCAATGGAGCCTGGGGAGTCTTCACCGAATTCGCGAGCGGGGTCGTCATCGTTTCTGACCGGGCGTCTGGGTTCTGGATCTTCGATCCATTCGACGTCACTTCGGTCGACCCCTCTCCGAACCCGGTTCGGCTCCTTCTCGATGCGTCGCCGAACCCTTTCTCGGAGTCGACCGCCTTGTCGTTTTCGCTGGAGGAGTCGGCCGTTGTTCGCCTCGATATCGTAGATTCGAGCGGTCGTCAGGTCGACCAGGTCTTCGGTGGTACGCTCGACGCGGGCTCCCATCGGATGCCGTGGCACCCGAAATCCGCTCAGAACGGCGTCTATTTCGCCATTCTCAAGGCCGGAACCGAGACCCGGACAGGTCGAATCGTCCTCTCCCGGTGAGAGTCTCGCCCGAATCGGCGAATATCTTGAGCCCAAGCGCATGGTAGGCGACGACCCAAGACTGTGATACCTTCTCCGAATGCGGCGGAACGACTGCTAATCCGAGGGCCAACCCACGACGATCCCGGGACGGCAACCTCCTGTCACCGATAGACCTGCGGGGTAATAGACATCGTGATGGATATCGAAGTCATCAAGACCCAGATCGAAGAAGCGACCCTCGACCCGGATCTCGTACCCGATCCGTTCGAGCCTCTCGACGAGTTGTTGGAGCGTGCAGAAGAGCAGGACATGTTACCGCTGGTGCTGTCTGTCACGGAGAGCGCGATCCTGCAGGACGGCATGCATCCTGCCCACTACTACCTATATGGTATGGCCCGCTTTCGGGTCGGCAACGCTGACGCTGCCTATAAGGCCTTCGTCCCGATCGGAAATCGCTTCGAGACCGAGGAACAGTGGAACGCGCTCGGCCTACTCGCCGCTCGCGCACTGGAGAACAATCCCCGGGTCGAGTCGGCTCTCTTCCTGGCCAAGGCCATGGAGCAGGCAGGCCTTGACGTCGTCGACCGCGCCCTACTCCGCCGGGCATACGAGTACTTCCCCAATGAGAGCCGTCTCGCCTATCTGATGGGCGAATCGAAGCGCCTCGAGGCCGAAGCGATCGAGGGCGGTCCTGATTCGGACGACGGTGCCCGCCTCATGGTCGAGGCCCGTTTTTACTATGCCGACGCTCTCGACGGATTCGTCACCCACAAGAAAACGAGTTCTATCGACGATGTCGTCGAGAAGCTCTCCCACGCCCAACACCCCGACACGTTGCAGCACGCTCTGCGAGCACTTCGCAAGCTGGCGGAGCAACAGCAGTGGGGGCGCTTCCAGGCTACGGTTGAGACGCTCGAACCCGCGTTCGGGAGGGCCGGCCTTCTCGCCGAGCTCTGGAGAATCCTCCTCGACAACCTGGCCAAAGCGCCTGCCAGCGTGGGCGTGCGCCAACGCCTGGGAGAGTTAGCGCCGCAAGCGTTCCCTGAGGCCGAGGGAATCGTCGACCTCCTCGAACGAACCGGAATCTTGGATCCGGATAAACCGGTCGAGGCTGCTATGAAGGAGCTCGACCCTCTACTTGCTTTCGTACCGGGCTTTTACATCCTTCACGCCTCGTGGGGCGTCGGTCGCATCAAAAGCAACGATGCCGAGAACCTGATCATCGATTTCGTCGACAATCCAAATCACCGCATGTCGGTCAACCTGGCCCGGCGGGCCCTCGATGTCGTCCCGATCGACGACCTCCGGGTCATGCAGGTCGAGCGGAAAGATGACCTCAAGGCGATGACGAAGGACAACCACGCGCAAGTGGTCTACCTCGCCATCCGTCAGGTCGGCGGTCAGGCCAAGACCCAGGACCTCAAGCGCGTGATCACAAACGGAATCATCCCGACCTCACGCTGGGCTGCCTGGTGGAAAGAAGCCAAGAGCTCGATGGAAGACGACGGTCGGTTCGATCTCAGCCAGGCGTTTCGCCAGGTTTACAAGTTGCGTTCCGGCACGGACAGTTCCGATGTGGCCTTTCCGATTGTGGAGCCACGCCGGGGTATTCGGCCGAACCTGAATTTGATTCGTCGCTTCCTCGATCAGCATCCGTCCCTAACCGAATCGGCGGCTCGGATGTATACGCGTATTCTCGAGCGTTGGGCCAGAACCGAAAAGACGACAGCCGAAGATCGTATGGCCATTCACTTCCAACTCTATCGTTGGAAGCCAGAAACGAGCGAAGAATTCCACGATGCGCTTCGCGACATGTTGCAGGGCGGAGTGGAGGCTTCCTCCTTCTCCGACCTGGAAGACCAAAAGCTCCTTACGCAAGTCGGCCTGGGCTACGAGGACCTTTGGAAACAAACCGTCTACTTCGCCCTCTCCTCGCGCTATCAAGAGGTGAGGGAGATGGCCCTGGAGAAGCTCAACGTCGACAAAGAGGTCGGGCGAGCAGTCCTCCGGAGCGCGATCGAGCACCCCGCGGATCATCCGATGGCGGCGATGGCAGCGATCAACCTGGCCACGCGGACGACCGACGAGGATACGGTGGCACCCGAGATCTGGCACGCCGCACTGGGAGCAGCCATGCTCATCGAATCCACTTCGCGTGAGCAGGTGCGAAAGCAAGCCATGACGGCGCTCCTGCCCGAAGGCGTGCTCGCGGCGAAAATCGCCCAGAATCCTCCAGACGAAACAGTTTCGGAGCGTTTCGGATTCCTGCTTCGGAAGTGGCGTTCCTCGGAGCGCTACCTCCAACCGGTTCTCAAGATCCTGCGGCAGGCCGGTCTCGATTCGGTCGTCGATGAGTTCCGTAGTGAGCAGATGGCGAAGACGAATCAGATTCTGCAAACTCATGCGGAGCGTACCGACTATTCGGGCGTCCTTATGACGCGCATCTCCTTCGAGCGTCAGAAGAAGGATCTCGAGAAGCTCAACTTCGAAGTCAAGACGACCGTCGCCCAGGCCATTGCGAAAGCACGGGAACTGGGAGACCTTCGCGAGAATGCCGAGTACGACGCTGCCAAGCAGAAGCAAGCCGACTACATGGAGCGGATCAGTTCCCTCAATACCCGGCTCCGCGAAGCTCGGATGCTCGAGGATCTCAAGTTCCCGGACGACGAAGTCGGACCTGGAACCGAGGTTCAACTGGAAGAGGGCGGCTCGGGTCGCATGGTCACCTACTGGATTCTCGGCGAGGGCGACGGCGCCTTCGGCAGCGATGTCATTTCGTACGCATCGCCGATGGGCCGTCAGCTGATCGAGAAAAAGATCGGGGACCGCGTGTCTGTCATCACCGAAGAGGGTGTGGCTGAGTACCTGATTCGGGGCGTAACGAAGAAGTTACCGACCGCGGAAGTGCCGGCCGGCCCAGGTAACTAATCTGATCCGGCTCTCCGACCCCAGCAGTGTCATCCTTTGGGACCTGGACGGGACGATCATCGACTCGTCCGGGGACATCTGCCGCGCGGTCAACGAGATGCTCGACGAGTACGGATACGGGGCATTGCCTCGAGACACTGTGATCTCTCACATCGGTTGGGGCGCACGCAATCTTGTCGAGCGCTGCTTCGAGGAATACGGCCATGGTCTCCCGACGCCTGCCGATCGAGCAGCGGCCCTGGCTACGTTTTCGAAACACTACCGCGCTGGGTTGGTCGTGGAGACAGTAGTCTATCCGACCCTCACCGAGACTCTCCACACCTTGGCCGCGACCGGGTGCCCGATGGCTCTCGTGACAAACAAACCCGAAGAACCCAGCGTGGGGATTCTCGAGCTGCTCGGTCTCTCATCGTGCTTCGAGACGGTGATTGGTGGTGACACTCTACCGACTCGCAAGCCAGATCCGGCCCAACTCCTTCTTGCGATAGAACGATGCCAGGCAGATCCCGATCGCGTTGTCATGATCGGAGATGCTTCGGTCGACGTGGAAGCAGCTCGGCACGCCGGGGTGTCTGCCTGCGGGGTCGGTTGGGGGCTGGGCGATCGCGAGGCTGCTCGGAACGCCGGACCGGACTGGTGGATCGAGGAGCCCGAGACTCTATCCGAGATCCTCCTCAGTGAGCGCCGTTAGCAAAGTCCCTTCGAAACTGGACCAGAGTCTGCGCTACCTGCGAAAAGATAGATCGATCTGCGTTAGAACAGATCGATATCCGCAGCGCGCTCGAAAACATGGTTCGGCTGAAATGGGACCTGGTCTAGTTCGTCCCTCGTGCTGTAACCAGTCAGGACCAGCACTGTTTCCATTCCGGCCTGGACTCCCGCGAGGATATCCGTGCGGAGGTTGTCCCCGATAATGACGCTGTCCTCGGAATGCACGTCGATCTCGTTGAGAGCAGCTCGCATCATCCAGGCGCTGGGCTTTCCCACATAAAACGGGGATTTCCCGGTGATCAACTCTATGGGCGCACACAATGCACCGCAGGCCGGAAAGCCTTTCGGTCCGGCCACATCCGGATTGGTCCCGATAAAACGAGCGCCTTTCATGATCAGATACGAGGCCTTTTGGATCATTTCATAGTTGTACGATTTCGTCTCGCCGACGACGACGAAGTCGGGATTCTGATCCGTAATCGTAAACCCAACGTTGTAGAGCTCATGCGTGAGGGCCGCGTCGCCAATCACGAAGGCCTTACGCCCACTTTGGCGCTCCAGAAAGGCGGCAGTGGCCATCGCAGAAGTGTAGAACGCCTCTTCCGGGAGGTCGACACCGGCCAGAGAGAGCCGATTCTGGAGGTCCTTCCGTGTCTGGGACGGATAGTTGGTCAGAAGCAGGAAAGGCATGTTGGTCGCCTTGATCCGATCAATGTATCGGTCCGCCCCTTCGATGAGCTTGTTGTTGCTCAGAATCACGCCATCAATGTCGCTGATGATCGATTTCAAGTCGTTTCCTCGAGTAGAAAAACAGATCCAACGGTTGGTCAGAACCACCGCCGTCTCGTGCGGGACCGGCGTTGGTCCTGGGAACCCGAAACGGCATCGTGTCACATTGTGGTACCTTCTTCAAATTATTGTCCCGGACCACGCTGCCCGGCGATGCCCTTTTCGTGGAGAGGATCGACCTAAATGGACCCCGAAAAATCAGAGCAGCTGCGCCGCGTCGCGGAGACGCTTGGTATTCCACGGGTTAGTCGACACATTCTGCTCTGCTGCGACCAGGCCAAACCGAAGTGTTGTGACCGCGAACGGTCACTCATTGCCTGGAACTTCTTGAAGGCACGACTCAAGGAACTTGGCTTGAGCGAGGCTGGCGGTGTCTTTCGGACAAAAGCGAACTGCCTGCGTATCTGCGACGGAGGTCCCATCGCAGTCGTCTACCCGGAAGGGACCTGGTACGGAGAATGTGATCCGCATGTCCTCGAACGAATCATCCAGGAACACCTCGTCGGAGGAGTCGAGGTCGAGGAGTATCGCATCGTCACTCGCCGACTCGAGGATGAGCCAGAATCAAAAACACTCACGGACGAAAAGGAATCGCTTCGATGACCCATCACACGATCAAGGAAGCACATCTCAAACCCCAGGCCGACCTCGCGAGTTTGGAGAACCGCTCTACCTCGGGCGGCTCAGAAGCACAAGACTGGATCGAAGGTCGCGCCCTCATATTCTGGGATCCGAAGAACCCGACCAAAAAACTCGATGCCATTGACACGGATGCAATCACTCCATCCGCGTACTGTGTCTCGGAATCACTCGACGCCCTCGACGAAAAGTGGAAGTCGGGCGCGTTTCTCTATCTAATGCCGAACTTCCGGGAGCGCGTCCACGCTGGTGAGACTTTTCTGATCGCCGGAGACCGCTTCGCGATCGGCTCGTCCCGCGAAATGAGTCCCGCTGGCCTCAAGGCCATTGCCGAAGAGGTTGGGCTACGCCTCGTCGTGGTTTGCGGGCACAACATGGGCGACATTTTTCGCCGCAATGCGCTCAACCTCGGGCTGCAGGTCGTGCAGTGTCCGGAGGCAGTCGAAGACGCAAAGGACGACGACCGATTCCGGTTTGACCCCGATTCACGTCAACTCGTCAATGTTACTCGGGACCGCACCTACACACCGATCCCGCTGACTGAGAAAGAAGATGAGATCCGTAGCACGGGCGGAATCTTTGCCGTCGGACGAAGGGAATTCGCTGACTCGATTCGGCGAAAGCCCGAGATCGTCTGGCCGAGTCCGGATCAAGCTCGTAAGATGACGACGACGGAGCAGATCGTCTGGGCCCACCGCGTCGACAAGACCGCGACGCTCGCTCCCGGCACGACCCTCCGAGTCTATGCCGACCTCTTACCGGCCTCAGACGGAACAGCTCCCTTCGCCATCCACACGTTCAACGAGATCACAGGTGGCGATGCCATTACGCCGCGACAGGCGGCCGTGGCCAATGATCATTTCGTCTTCACCGGCAAGGACTCCGATGACAGGCAGACCGAAATTGGTCGAGCTTTCGCCGAGTCTCAGAACATGAAGAAGCCTTACTTCGCCGATCCGGGCGACGGGATCTTCCACTTTTATTTCCCCGAGCAGGGCCTCGTCATGCCAGGCCAGTTCATCCCTGGAGCCGATTCTCACAGCCGCGCCTATGGCGCCTACGGATCCGTCGGTATCGGTGTCGGATCCACGACCCTGGGCTTCGGCTGGTCGACCGGCTATGTCTATTTCACTCTCGCCAAGGCCAGGGCGGTTCGGTTCGCCGGAAAGCTGCAGCCATGGGTCGGTGGGAAGGACATCGTTCTGAAGCTTCTCGAACGTTGGGGATCAGCTCAGTCGCAGGGCATGTCCGTTGAGTTCATCGATGCGAATCTGCAGCTTCCGATGGTTTATCGAAACACCATCGCTAACATGATGGCCGAAGGGGAGGCCCAAAACGGAATCTTCGCACCGGACGACATCACCTACGAATGGTTCCGCGCCAAGGGGATGACGGATCTGGAGTATCCTCGCATCGCTCCGGGGCCCGAGGCAGACTATGCGCTCGACGAAACGATCGATCTGTCGGAAATCGTTCCGATGATCGCAAAGCCATTCAGTCCTGGAAACGCCTACCCCGCCGAAGAGGTCGCTCGTGAGAGAATCGAGTTCGACAAGGCCTATATCGGCTCATGCACAAATGGCAGTTATCAGGATCTTCTCCAGGCGGCTCTCGTCATCGAAGCTGCCAAGGCCAAGGGCCGGGATCGTGTGGCAAAGGAACTGGTCATTTTCCCCGGGTCGGGTGGAGTGAAGACTCAGATCGAGAACCCGGAACAAAAACTCGGTGGAGTGTCTATTGCCGACGTTTTTCGTTCGGTGGGCGGACAGATCCGCCAGTCGTGGTGTGGACCTTGCTTTGGCCAAGGTCCCGACGCCCTCGAGAAGGGAAAGCGCGCTATCACGACCTTCAATCGAAACTGGCAGAACCGCATGGGCAGAGGTAGCGAAGGTTACCTGGCCGGCCCAACCGTGGTCGCAACATCGGCCATGCTCGGTTACATGGCACCACCGAGCGAACTCGGGCTGACCTGGGATCCAGAACGATTCGAACCGTAGGGGAAGGCTCGGTCAGTGGCGCCGAGCTCTCTGTGGAAATCTAGCGATCGAACGCGGGCAGCGAGACCCAGAACGTTGCCCCTTCGCCGAGTTCGCTCCGACATCCAATTTCTGCGCCCATCCGGTCGGCCAGCTCTCTGGCAAAAGCCAGACCCATCCCCATCCCTCCTTGATGGCGGTCCGTCGAGCCATCACCTTGCCGGAAGGAGACGAAGATATCTCGCATCCGATCGGCGGGAATACCGGGACCGTTGTCGGAAACTTCGACGACAACACGGCACTGCCCGTTTTCCTCCGATGCGAAAGCACGCAGATCGATCCTCGAGCCCGGCGGAGTAAACTTAACCGCATTGTCGACGAACATCTCGAGGATCTGACGAAGCCGATTGAGATCGAAACGAGCGACCGGCAAAATTGAATCGGCGTCGTACTTGAACTCTCGCAAGCCTTCCGAAACGCCGAGATGTCGGTTCATGTAGAACTGTTCGAGAGTAGGCTGAATCGACGTAATCGTCAGGTTGATCTCGAGGCTATCGGCACTCAGGGCTGAGAAGTCAAGGACCCGCTCGAGGAGCCCGTTGAGCTTCTTGCTCTCTGCGAGAATCGTCCCGAGAAACTCTTTTCTCTCCCCATCACCTTCTTCTTCGCTGATCAGCCACTGCGCGTACGATGTAATGATCGTCAGAGGAGTGCGTAGCTCGTGGTTGACATTGCGGAGAAACTCCGATTTCGCCTTATTCGCTTCTATGAGGTTATCGTTCGCTTGAGCAAGCTGTCGGTTCTTCTCGAGCATGGCTCCATAGAGACTCGTGTTCTCGAGGGCGACGCCAAGAATTCCGAGCGAACTCTGCAGGACCTGCTTGTCGACGGTTTCGTAAGGCCGGTTGCCGATACGATGGCCCAGGGCGATGTAGCCGAGAAGATTGCTGCGAGAAAAAATTGGTGCAAAGACGCCGATCTCGGCGCGTTCGATGATCATCCGGTCAACATCGTTGGTCAACTCATCGAGTTCGTCAACGAGTACAGGAGCCCGCACTTCATTCATGATCCGCATGAGATTGGCACCGCAGATGGCACCCGTCGCCCGAGCTTTCTCTTCGACGATTCCATAGCTGCGCAGGAGCACCGCTCGATCTCGATTCTCCTTCGAGAGCACCCAGATGGCTGCTTTGGGCGTCCCGATGTGCCCCATCAGATTGAAGAGGACCAGATCAGAGATCTCGTAGGGATCGAGTGATACCGAAAGCTCGTGCGTCAGTTCGAGGAGAGAAAGAAGACTATGCTCACGCTGAGCGAGTGTCTGCAGTATCTCGGGCTGCACGCCTTCCAGTTCGCCGACTGGCTCGTACCCCAGTGTTCGACCGAGGGACGGATCTTTCTTGGCTGGGTCTCCCATACTTTCCAGCTACGCCGCGATCGAACGGATAGCGTCCTCGACGGACTCATCGATACCCAGGAACTCCTGGAGATTGAGCAGGCGCAGGACGGAATCGACTGCCGACGAGAGGTCGGCGTAGCGCACCATCAATCCATCTTCGCGGAATTCCTCGGTTAGAGCGAGGAGTGCCCCAATTCCACTCGAAGCAATGAACTCGACCTCGGACAGATTCAGAATAACCGACCTCTTACTCGATCTCACTACTCGACAGTGTTCGAGCAGCTGAGTCGTACTCTTGGCGTTCAAGTGACCAACGACTCGAAGAACCGCTGCTCCTTCAACCGCCTTCTCATGAATTTCAAAGACCACGGACATTGGTTAGCTCCTTTTTCTCCAACTGCGTTGAATCGAAACAAAGTAGAGTGACGTTCCCGTGCCGCGTCCCAGGACGGTAGACCACGCGGGTCATGACTCGATGGATGATGTCTAGACCAAATCCTCGACCTTTACGCCAGACTTTCGGATCACTGAAATCTGTTCCGGACCAATTGTCCGGAGAGAACGGACGACCTCGATCGAGAAGAACAAACCGACCTCGGATCGGAGAACCCTCGTCCGCAGTGCCGTGCTCCTCGCTCGTCTCCTCGTCAACGGCCGCCTCAGCCGCCCCCACATCCGCTAACGAGAGTTGAGGAGTGGGCAGATCCGACAGCCACCAAACATAGAACCGGGCCCCATTCGTGGCGCCATATCCGTGCTCGGCGACGTTGGCACAGGCCTCGTAGACGGCGGTCCAGATCAGCTCTTTGACCGACGTCTTCAGACTCCCGATGGAATCCTGCCCTTCGAGCCAACCACGAATCGCCGAAAGACCGTCGAGATCAGACTGCAAGTCCAACCGGATACCCCGTCGCTGAGCATCGACGACCCATGCGACCGCTTCTTCTTCGGCGGGAACGTTCGGAGCGGGGTTTGGAGCGATTTCGAGGGACGGCGTGGCCTGGGTCGGCCCGGCGATCAAGGCCGGCGAACCCCCGTCGACCATGGTTGCCTTACCAGCCAGCTCCCGACTCACAACGACGATTGTCTCATCATCGAGCCGGGCCGTATCACCCCGGAAGTCGGCGATAGCCGTGATGAGATTACTGATGACTGCTCCGGCGCCGGTCTCCGCCGCGTCGGAAACAACGTTGTGCATGCGTGGAAGGTCGAACTGTTCGTGCCCTTCGGGGTCCATCGTCTCGTTGATTCCGTCGGTGTATTGTACGAGGAGATCGCCATCAGCCAAGTCGACCCATTCATCGTGAAGCGTGCGTCGTATGGCTCCACCCTTGATGGCTCCGAGAGGGATGCCCTTTGTGCGGTACTCCTCGACGGCACCGGTGTTCTTTCGGAAGACCAAAGTCGGCATGTGTCCGGCGGAGGCGAAACACATCTTCCCCTTCTCAGGGTCAAGGATGCCGTAGAACATGGTGACGAACGACCCGGACATCAGATCTTTGACGAGGCGCTCATCGAGCTTGGCCAGGAGTTCGGAAGGAGAGTCATACTGATCCCGAAATGCGCCGAGCAATGCCGAGAGCATGGACATGACGAGACAACCCGCCAGGCCCTTCCCGGCGACGTCCGCGACGGCCACTCCGATGCGACCATCTGGTAAGTTGAAGAAATCGTAGAAGTCACCGCCTACCTCGAACGCCGCTTCGTGGGTACCGTCGATAAGGAAGCTGCCTGACTCCTGTTTGTTCTCGGGAAGGAGTCCTGATTGAATCTCCCGGGCCAGTTCGAGTTCCCGGGCGAGGCGCTCCTTCTCGACCATGTCGGCCTGGGCCTGTTTGAGGTCCGCCGCCATTTCATTGACTGAATCTGCGAGGAGCCCGATCTCGGTACGCTCGTCCACTGCAATCGGTGTCTCCAGATCCCCTCGACCAATTCGCTCGACTCCACGGCGGAGCGCATCGATCGGCAGAAGGAGCTTGGTCATCGATCCGTAAACGATGAGCCCGGCAAAGGCCAGGACGACAAGGAGGATCATAGCCTGACGCATCCTCGCCTCATGGAGCAGTTGATCGATGTAGCTCTTTTGTATTCCAACTGCCACTCGACCCAACGTCTGGCCAAGGTACTCGATGGGGGCCAATGCAATGAGAAGATCGGTATTGGCGAGCATCGACTCGTCAGCCTGGAGACGGCGTTGTGTAGCGTGCGGCAATGCGTCGGTCGCGATCTCGAACCGATTCCCGAGCAGCCGTTGGTCAGGGTGGCCAAGGATTTGGCCATCCCGGTCGGCCACAACAAGCAGTTCGAGTTCCGGTTGCCGCTTCTGTTTCTCGGTCAATAGTGGCTGCAGGGTCAGCTCGGGGAAATCGTCGAGCAGAGCGCGCGAACTGGTCAGAGCAAGATTTCTCGCCTCGAGGAGAGCACGCGCCTCGAGTTCCGAGGTCAACGTCCGCCGGGTGTCCCGCTCTTGAATCGCCCCGACCGAAAGAACGGCCAGGACGGTTATGCCAACACCAACAAGTGTGACCAACAGCCTGATCCCGAAGCGGGGCTTCGAACGCTGTCGTTGCCCCTTCATCGTGCTTCGGAGCGCGTCGTTGGTTGTTGTGTCGTGCGTCTCGCTCATCGATTGTCCCTCAGGAGTTCCTCGGTGCGTGTTCTGTTCTGCAAGGCCCGTTTCAAGTAGCCGCGAACTTTCTCATCGTTTGGATCGACCTCGAGGGCGCGCTGCCATACGGCAATGGCTTCGTCGAGTCGACTCGAAGCAAAGTGATCCATGCCCACAACGAGGCACTCTCGCTTCAGGGATTCGGCAACCCCAGGGAAGTCCGGCTTAGCTGCGTAGACATGTTCGAAGTAGCGCATCGCATCGGTTGACCGTTGTTCCTGACTCGCCGCGACACCCCGATTGTAGAGCCCCTCGAGCTCCTTTTTTTCTTCAGCGGAAAGTTGACGGCGGGTTGTTGTCGGTGGAGGCGGGTTCGCGGCAGTACTAGAGCTTGAAGCTTCTGACGAATTGGGGTTCGACACTTTCCCGCCGCTCGGCGACGCGCTTCGTGCCATCTCGTTGCGACGTGTCGAGATCCTCTCTACCAGCCGGGTCACTTCGGAATTGCCGGGATCGAGTTGTTGGACCTTCCGCAGAAGGCCGGTTGCGTCCGTCAGCAGTCCGGCCCGAATAAACTGGTCCGCCTGGGCGACCTTTTCCTCGATCTCTCGCCGAATTGCCGTCCGGGTCCGCTCTCGCATGGACCGCGCGTCGTCATCTTTCGGATCAATGCTCAGGACCTCATCGAGCAGCGTGCGGGAGCGGACGAGATCGCGTCCGCTAAATGCGTCAAGGGCTTCGGCAAAGAGACCGCGAACTTGTTCTGATCTTCGTGCACGAACGTCAGACTGCTCCTGGGCGGAGGCATGAGCACTTCTCGCGTCGGCGAAGTCAGGATCGATCGCGAGAACGCGATTATAAGCGAGAGCCGCCTCAGAAAACTTCTCCTCCGCTTCGAGTTCCCTTGCTTCGAGCATCCAGGCCTCGATCGACAGAGCGTGGCTACGCGGGTCATCGGGAACGAGAGTCTCGACAACTGCCAAAGACTGCAACGTGGCTCGTACATCTCCTGACTGCAAAGCCCCTCGCGCTTCGGCCAGGAGTTCATCGACTCGCCCGGCCTGTCGCTCTTCGAAGGCAACTTCCATCCGCGTTTGGATGCGCGCCTCTTCTGCGGCCAGGTAGGATAGCTGGTCCTCCGCGAGGGTAGACCCAAATTGGTATGAGAACCCGACCCGATGGACATCACCAATCGGATTGTTCTCCAGGACGTAGTCGAAAGCGAGATCACGCCAGGTCAGACCGGCGCCCATCGTCGGATGTCCCTGGGTGAGCCCAGACCGGAGAGCAATCGACGGATGTAGCTGAATTTCAACCCCGGCGTGGATGCGGGAATCGAGTCCGCCCGAACGCTCCATGTCCACAGCCGCTGTGAAGTGACCCGAGGACGCAAAGGGGTGAGTGTAGGCGGCACCGACCCGCCAGGTTCCGGGATCGTGGGTAACATCCTGATCGAGACGAATCTCCGGCTCCATGAGATTTCGGGCCGAGATACCGACCGTTGTCCGTTCCCAGAAATCCTGTGGCCATCCTAGGAGAAGTCCGGGGGAGAGTTGGGTCCCGAGGTCGAAAGCAAACCCTGTGGCTTCGGCGTTTGCGACCTGATAGCGCTGGAATCGGAAAGTGCCGCCCACGCCCCAGGCCTCTCCCACCTGACGGCCGTAACCTAGAGAGATTTGCGTTTGCGATGAGCCGAATTCCGATTCCGTAACTCCGTTACGGTCATCCCGGCCTTCGATACCATCGATTCCGAAGTGCTGTAGACTGACCGCTCCAACGCCCCAACGCCAATCCGGCCAGACGAGCGCCGCGTACTCTTCGCCGATCTGAAGTCCGTAGTAGTCCGACCGCAGGACGAGGGCGCCGCGACGTTGCACGAATGCTAGTCCGCCGGCGTTCCAGTCTACTGAGCTGGCATCCGAAACGAGAGCCGCATAGGCACCACCCATGGCACGCCCGCGCCCCCCAGACATCTCGCTGAACACGGAGCGGGTTCCGCCGTCTTCGGTAGAGTGAACGATCGTTGGAATCAGAATCGATCCGACGAGAAGCACCGTGCTCAGGAATCTCATTGCTTTTTGCTCGATCGACTTCATCGGACGACCGCAACCTTTCTCCAGATCCGGCTTCGCTCGCCACTCTCGAGATGAACGTCCAACTCAGCAAGATAGACACCGCTCAGGACGGCATCTCCGCGCCCGTTCCGACCATCCCAGCGCAGGTTCTGATGGAGCCCGGAGGGGAGCGTCTCATCTTCGACAAGAGTTCGAACCTCCTCACCGTGTGTTGTCCAGATCCGAAGTGTCGTCGTTGCGCCGCTCTCCAGATAGAAAGCGAAAGTAGTTTCTTCCCGCCCCGCCGCGAAAGGATTGGGGAAGTTTGCGTAGCTCGACGCCAGATCGGTCGGGGAGAAGTTTCCTGTTTCTGTCCAGAGCGGGAAGGTCTCGCCCGATTTCGCCCGGAGCTCTACTTCGTTGGCGGAACCGGAAGGCTGAACAACGCCAACGCCTTCGGAGAAGATGCCGAACTTGACCTGTTCCGCCTGACGTGCGCCTCGGAAGACGACCCGAAGATCGAGGTCCTCCGTTGTACCTCCAGCGATGAAGAAGTCCGCTCCTTCTAACGAAATGTGAGAATCGATCAACGTCGGAACTTCTTCTGCCCAGAGCACTCCATCCCGGTAGACTCGAATCGTCTCTGCGACGTGACTGACTGGGAACAATGATCCACTGCCGCTCGCGGTCCGAAGTACGAGATGTTCGATCTCGATTGGCCCGACTCCTTCGTCAGGTTGGATCAAATGAAGCGTACCGACCGAAACTTCATTTCCGTCCGCGACCAGAGTCGCAGGCAGGTTCGGCTCGAGTTCGACGATGAGTTCACGAGCCGGGAGCCGGAGCGTCGAAACTCCTGAGAAAAGATCGCTCTCATTCCCGTCTTCGTTGATCGGTATCACTTTCGTATTGCTGTTGGCGTCGACGGCGTCAAATCCTTCCGCCACCACGAACAATTCAATCGGTCCGGCTGGGGCGTCCGCTTCGACGTCAGCCCAAAGGCCAAATACTCCACTCTGACCACCCTCCAAATGTAGATCCGTTTCCAGAACCACATCTGGGCGATCTGAAGTCGGGCTGACCGATCCAACTTCTTCCCCGTTCCAGGTCAACCACAGTCTGTCGATGTACTTCCCGATTGGAAGTTCGGAACGGTCGTCGTCCCACAACTGCACCGTCCAGGAGCGCATCGTGATTCCCGCGGTTAACGCATCACCTGGGTGCTCGATCGAACCTTCGATCGTCAGAACCGACTCCTGCCCAATTGCGAGCGCATCGGGTAGCACGGGGTTTCCGGAAGCCACAAGCTGTTGGGCCGGAGATTGAACATGGATGGCCCCGCCAAAGAGCTCATCCGGCTCGTAACGTGCGGGAACAAGTCCTCCGGTGTTGGCATCACGAATATCGAAGCTTCCTTCGTCTTCGAGTTCAAATCGATAGGTTCCGAGTGCCGCGGTCTCCGAAAGTCGGCCCCGTAAGGTCAGGGGAACAGACGCGTCGACCGGGAGGCTGAGCGGTCTCGTCAAGAGCACAGCCAAAGAGTCCCCGGAAACTTCCCGCAACTCGGTTTGTGCGACTGTCTGGAGAGGAGAATCGAGCCAGAGCGCGTCAAAGACATCCGCCACGCGCGAAACGGGCGCACCATCCATCTCGCGGAGAGTCAGAGCGAAAGATCCCACACGGACTTCGGAGGACGAATTGCCGTCACCTCGATTGAGAAGTTCGAAAGTCCAAAGGTCGGCGGACTCCTGTGCTGGGCTGACTCGAACCGGATCGCTCGTCGTCGAAATCACTTCGACCGCGACAGCCTCACTGACGAGGCGAGCGAGTCCGGACACAACCGGGAAGGAGTTGTTCTGAAGCGAAATGTCGACCGGGGTCTCACTTGTCGCGTCGACCGCTTCGAACCACGACGACTCTGGGATCACCACCCGGTAATTCTGTACCGGGCTTGTTTCTTTGAGATCAAAGCGTAAGTTGAGCGTCGTGGGCTCCAGTGACGAGATCCGGACCGTTGTGTCGAGGGCCAAGGTAAGTACGGATCCATCTGACTGAATATCGGTGTCGGCATCGACATGATAGATCCGGGTCCCCTCATTAACGATGACGCGCTCTATCAGATCGATTGGGGCGACATCAGCGCCAAACTCGTCTTCAAGTCGCACCTGGATTTCGCGTAGTTCGATGTCCGAGGAATTCTCCGCGCCCGGATTTTTGAAGGTCAAGCTAAAGGGGACGACTCCAACTTGACCGTAGTTGAGGGAGACAGGGAAAGAGGTGAGAGCGAAGAGCTGGAGGTCCGATGCACGCACGTACACATCGTGTTGCTCACTCTGACTGTTCAGTGAGGAACGTTCCGCTCCATTCGCGACGGCACGGCCCGTCGTTCTTCCAACAAACTGAATCGCTCCGGGAGCCGTTCCTCGTCCGTTCCAGACGAACTCACCGATTTCTCCGGGCCCCAGAATCAAACTCGAGGGCGTCGGTCCATCAACCCATTCGAAGTCCGCCGAGGCTGCGATCACCCCGATCTCGGGAACGATCTCCTCGATGTCTTCGTCGGTCTGGTTCTCCACCCGCATGTGAACTGCGAAGTACTGATCGACGTTACTAGCCCCTGGGTCGGTCAAGATCGTGACGAGGAGGGGCGCTGTCGAGAGAAGAGCACCAGTAGGTGCAGTAACTTCCCGGTCGAGTGGTCCGTCATTTCCCGAAAGAACTTCGACACCGCCGATTGGGATCTCCAACCGGACGGTCGCGGAATCGGCCAGAGACTCTTCTACGTCAAGAGACACGAAGAATCTGTTCGTACCCTCCTGGAGTGGAGTCGAAAGACCGGGCGACTGCCAGTTTGAGCCGGTCCAGAAGAAGGTTCCGAGATCGATGTCGGATTCCGTAGAAAAGGCGCCGTCACCACCATCGGACCAGAGGCGGAGAGCTGCAATGTCATTTGGGCCGGCTGTCCCGCGATTGTCAACCTTCACACCAAGTAGTACATCGTCTTCGTATCCGTTGGCCGGCAATGTGAAGTCAAACACGACCGCGTCAGATTGGCCCGGGCCGAGAGTGCGTGCAGCCGTACTTCGGGTTCCGATCTGGTCCGCGACCATTCCCTCCACTGTCCATCCAGGACCGGAACTCAACGGCCACACACTGATTAGGGCGCTCTCCTCTGTGAAGCCGACATCGATGGGCTCGCGCAACTCGAGGGCGAGAACATCTCCGTCCCGAGCAAAAAGGCTCGAAACCTCGATGACGACAAATAGATCCTGGGAGACATGTGGTGAAAGCAGCCACTGGAGATTACGTATCGTGACGGCACCGTTCTCGAACGAACCGGAGCCGAGGAGTCGATCGCTTCCGATTTGAAGCTGGCCGTCTCCGTTCGTGTCCTCGATCACGCCGACCACTTCGATTTCCGCGTCGAGCTGATCGACGTCTCCGCTGCCGAACGTTCGGTTGCGAAGAGTCAACTCGGAAAGTGTTCGATTTGTCTCGTAGGTGTTCGTACCCGTCATCCGGAGGATCGAAACGCGTTCGCCCGGATTGACGGTTCCAGCTGCGATCGGAACGGCCGAAAGCGTTACCCTGTCCGGGGACGAAATGACCTGCGGTACTCGATTGGCCAGAGCCGCGTCCCAAGGTCCGTCGTTGCCGCTCTCCATCGTAATGGCAGTTCTTTCGGCCGGGACTTCGAGCTGGAGCGTTCGACTCTCCAGAGCAAGCGGTGAGATATCGACGGTCGTGAACAGATCGATGCCTTCTGTCGGCACCGGCTCCGAAAGGCCCGTGATTTCCCAGCGATTGCCCGTGTCCTGGAGCGAGCCAAGGCGAAGGTCCGTGTCTTCATCGAAAACAAGGTCACCGTCATCGGCCCATAGCTCGACGCGACCGAGATCAGAGGATTCCGCTGTGCCGAGGAGATTGAGATTGAGCCCGCGGAGAACGTCGCTCGTATAACCATTGGAAGGAACACGGAGGTGCAAGGCCAGATTGCGATCCGAGCCTGCGGAGAGCTCCCCGGTATCGATGGGCTGAAGCGAAAGCTGTGCAGCAACCAAGCCATCGACTTCAAACCACCCGGGTGGATCGATCGGCCAGTCCGCCCGCAATTCGATGTCGTGAGCAAGCTCGATCCCGCCCGGTTCCAGACTCGGGTCGAGAAAATCGCTATCGCGAGCCGAGAGGGTGGCTGAGGCAAAGAGGACCGTGCGACGAACGTCGCCGGCCGGGAGGATCCAACCAAGATCCTCGAAGTGAATCTGCCCACCCTCGAACCGACCCATTGCGACGACGGGATTATCCTCACCAACCAACTCGAGTTCGAAGCTCGCCCAGTTCGACGCGAGCTGAGCTTCCGTTCCCGGACCAAACTGCCCACTCGCGAAGGTCAGCGCGAGAAGAGTCTCGGCTTCGGCAGACTGATTGACCCACTCCGTCCGAAGAATCTCGCTTGGCTCCCCGCCCGGTGTAAGGGTGGCGAGGATCGCTCCGGTTCCTGATATCTCCAGGACATCTCGACCCGATCCAACGATGAGTGCGTCGTCATTGGCGGCCACGGCATTCTGCGGGCCATCATTAGCACTAGCCATGCCGAGCCCCGGGACCGGAGTCGATGGCAGGGCGAACTGAACGGTGGCACCAGGCGTTGCGTTCGGATGGAGATCGGCGGTGACCTCGATCCAGAGACCATCATTGGTTACGGTCTCTTCAAGGCCTGTCACACTCCAAACACCGTCCGCGAAGACAGCGTCTCCGAGCAGAGTACCCGGGCGACTCTCCCCAAGCGCAGCCATGCTGTCGTCGTGGAACGCCCTGGTCGCACCAGGAACCGCTTGCCAGACCTGAACGCGATCGATATCGGCCTCGGTGGCATCTCCCAAGTTGACGAGCCGAACTTCTTCCAACGTATCGTCTTTGTATCCATCTGGCGGGACGCGAAACCGGAAGACAATCGTCTCGAGAGTCCCGGGTTCAAGAATCGTCGACAGAACATCGTCGATCTCGATCTGACTGACCGTCATTCCGTCCACTTCGAGGCCCGGCTCATTGTGAAGTGGCCAGCTACCAATCAGGGACGTGGGCACAGAGAAGACGATGGAGGACGGGTCTGTAATCTGCAGAGCGAGATAGTCCGCGTCTGCCGCCACCAGGGACGCCCCTCCCTCCAGGACGAACTCCAGAGAGCCCCCTGACGGAACGCTCCAAGGGAGACTGAGAAACTGAAGCCGTCCATCGACGACACTGCTCGAAACATCCCCCGCAAGTGGGGCCGCAACCTCGGTGAGTCGAAGACTCAGAGCAGTCCAACTCAGGTCCATCTGGGCAACCGTGCCCGTGCCGATCGACACATCGTCAAAGACAAGAGACTCGAGCGGTACGTCGACATCGCTTCCGTTGGCGACCCTAAAAGCCAGGAGTTCGGCGGCGTCTCCACCCGGGTGAAGGACCGGATTCTCCGTCGGTACGACAGTCACGGTCAGCTCCGGCACACCGGAGGTGGTAATCGAGAAGACGCCCGAGAGGGGAACGTCGAGATCTGTCGGACCGTCATTGCCTGTTCCCATCTCGATCGAGACTGGGTCCATTGGAAGCAAGAGAGAGAAGCTGTGCCCGGGAGAAGCATCATCGGCGAGATCAACCGATGCGTAAACCCGGAGCGGAGTTGCGGATACCGCGAGCGATAGCCCATCGAGCAGCCAGTCGGTTGAGCTCTCGCCCCCAACTCCCGCGAAGGGGATTGCGCTCGCAACACCGAGGAGAGTGTCGTCACCCAGACCAAAGTCGAGCAGATCGTCCCCACCGTCGAGCCAAATCTTAATCGCAGCGAGGTCTACGCCCGGCTCCGCCGACCCGGAAGCTCGCAGTCGAATCGACTCCAGGACGTCGTCCTCGTAGCCGTTTCGGGTCAAGAGAAAGTCAGCCGCCGGAATGTCGACGATTCCTGGTTCAAAAACCCCGCCCTCCGCCGAGACGACCGAGACCTGGCCCGCTACGAGGCCATCGACAGGAAAGCTGCCGGCCGGATCGAGAGGCCAGGACGTTTCATAAGGAACCAGGCGGGTGAACAGAAGACTACTCGCGTCGGCCAGGACATCGAACACATCGCCATCTCGAGCATTCAACTTCGCACCCAAACTCACGGTTAGCTCAAGAGAACCACCTGCCGGAAGCACATAGTCGATGTCGGCCCACTCGAGTCGGCCATCTTCGGGGCTCGCGGTCAGTGTTGCTCCGTCGACCTCGAGCTGGACGGGCGTCCAGTTCGCGGCGATCTCCGTTTCGCTGCCCTCACCACTCGAATCGTCGAACAACGAAAGGGTGGCAAGTGTCTCTGCAAACGCCGAAGGATTCTCGATCGTGAGCTGGAAAACCTGTATTGCATCGGCGCCAGGAAGAAGAACGTCGCCGGACTGAGACGCGGCCGCCGATAGCTGCGATGTCACATCGATCGAGACCTCCGTGTCGTTGTTCGCTGCACCATCGTCGAACTCGGAGACAGCCGTGACCTCGGCGGACTCGTCAATCGTCGTGTTGGCCGCAGAGCTCAGGACCGTGGCAGTCAAGGCGAGCTCAAAGGAGGCACCCGCCGCCAGCGTTCCGATGCTCCATTCCCCGGTCGCCGGAGTATAGGATCCGCCGGTCGAACTGTGGCTGTCATAGGACAGGCCCGAGCTCGTCGATATCTGCACGGCAACGTTAGTCGCCGGGCTGGGGCCGTCATTGCTTATTACGAATGTTCGGACCACAGAATCGCCTACTCGGGTAGGGGACGGGCCGGCGGAAGAATCGAGGGAAACGTCGACGAGTGCGGTAACGACGATTTCCACATCATCGTCGTCGTCGCTCGTGTCCGGGTCGGGAAGAACGGGCTGATAGATGCTCGCTCCATTCAAAATCGTCGACCCACCCAGCTCAGCGCCCACTCCGAGTCGCAGGGAGAGAGACTCTTCCCCACCCGACGGAAGGGTTCCAATGGTCCAGACTCCACTCGCCGCATCGTACGATCCTTGAGAGGCACCCGACGTGATGACGGTAAACCCGCTGTCGAGCAGATCGAGAATCTTCACGTTGGGAGCTGTTTCGGGGCCATCGTTTTCTGCCGTAATCACGAGGGTGATCTCGTCTCCAACGTAGGGCGTTGTATCGTCCACCCAGACGGAAACGGACAGATCTGCGATCGAGGACCCGACTGTGGCGGAATCCAGATTGTTGCTCAGATCCGGATCCAGAGGAAGGAACGACAGAATTCGAGCAGTGTTCGTAATGTTCCCAGTGGCTCCGCCGGCCAAAGTCACCGTAATCGAAAGCGTCGCGGTCTCGCCCGGATTCAACGTCCCGAGCGTCCAGAGGCCCGAGCCGGAACTGTACCCTCCCTGGGTCGCACTCGCCGTTTCGTAGACGAGCCCACTGGGAAGGATGTCTTCGACCACGATTGACGTCGCCGTATTGGGTCCGTCGTTCTGGACGACAATAGAAAAAGTGGCGGGGTCGTCCGTTGTTGGAGTGATGTTGTCGACCGTTTTCGTGAGCACGAGATCTGCACCGGGCACCGTCACGTCGACGAAATCGGAAAGGTCGTTGGTTGACGGATCTTCCTGATCCACCGCACTGACGTCTGCCGTTACACGAAGAACCTGCCCGAGCGAGCCGGAAGTCGCCTCGCAGACAATCTCGAGTTGGGCAACGGAAAGGGCTGCAATCGTGCTGACCGTCCAGATCCCCGTGTCGGGATCGTAGCTTCCAACCGAGGGCGTGTCGGAGAGGAATTGTAGGCCGCCGGGGATGGAGACATCGGCACTTACATTGGTTGCATGGTTTGGACCCTGATTGGGTATGGCGACCAGAAGAGTCGTCGTCTCACCAGGAGCGATGTCTTCCGGTGTCGCCGAAATCGAGATAGACAGATCCGCCGACTGCACAACGACCACCGCTGTATCGGAACGCGTCCCGTTGACGTCCCCTGCCGATAGACTGGCCCGGTTTATGATGGTCTGGCCGCCGGTACCGAGATCGACTTCCGCTGAGATTTCGAGTTCTTCAGACGCATTGGGACCCAGCGCTCCGAGCCGCCAAATTCCCAGAACGGGATCGTAAGTTCCGCTCCCGACCAAATGGGACACGTAGGCCAGGCCATCTGGCAACTCGTCTGTGACTTCCAAACCAAGCGCCGTGCGGTCCCAATCGTTGTTCAAAGTGACGAGGAATTTTACGACCTCGCCGACGTTAGGATTGTTGTTGTCAACGCTCTTGACCAAACTAGCGTCAGGTCTGGAGATCGTGATCGTGGCGGAATCCGAGTCGTTGCCCGCGGCCGCGTCCGTCTGGTCGACGTAGCTGAGAGAGGCCGTATTGACGATAACGTCCGGCACACCAGAGCGAACCCGAGCTTCGACTACCAGCTTGACGGAATCACCGACAGCTATTCCACCGAGGGGCCAGAGTCCATCCGCTTCTGTATAGTCACCAAACTCAGCCGCCTGGCTGACGAACTCGAGTTCGGTCGGAAGGAGATCGGACACGACGACGCCGGTAGCGGGATCCGGACCCAGGTTTCCGACCGAGATCCCAAAAGAGATGGTATCGCCCTCAGCAGGGTTCGCGTCATCCACCCACTTCCTGACCAGGATGTCCACGAGTTGGACATCAATCGCCACGGAATCGGAGTTGTTTGACGTGTCGATATCAAGAGGATCAGCAACGGAAGCTGTGGCCGTGTTGAGAATGCTGGTTCCTGCCGTCCCTGGGTCAACGGTAACCGTGAACGTCGCAGTGGCAAGTTCGTCCAGTAGAAGAACTGGGATCGCCCATCCCCCACTGAACGGTCCACCGAGATCGAACTCTGCCGACACCAGGGTGACTCCGGCCGGAAGGGGATCTGCAACGTAGACCGTGAAGGCCGAGTCCGGACCCGCATTGTAGACGGCGACCTCGTAGATCAGTGTGTCGCCTTCGCTCGGAGTGGTGGAGTCGACCCGTTTCGTGACCTGGAGGTCACATCCGCGAGCGTAGACATCGAGTGAAGAGTCGTTGTTGCCCGGCGAGAGATCAGCCGGAACGCTCGATTGGAGGGACACCGTCGTGGTCAGGGTCTGGCCAACGGCACCTTCATCCACCCGCACGAGAAGATCGATCGTGGCCGTAGCACCGGCGGTGAGGCCCGGAAGCGACCAGAGCCCTGTTGCCTCAGCATAGGAACCGTCTCCACCGACGGTCTCGACCCACTCCATTCCGGACGGTATGGAGTTTAGGATCTCAATCGCGGACGCGTCATCCGGGCCTTGATTTTCGGCCACGAGTTGAACGCTAACGGTATCGCCAACTGAAGGACGCACGTCGTCGATTGAGAACTTTACCGAGAGGTCCACACTGAGCGGGACAGCTACGGGTGGGCCGACGGAGGTGTAGTAATACCGGGATCCGACCTCGTTGACACGGGCTTTATCTCCCAGAGTGAAACCGGCGGGATCCATGGAGATGATCCCATCAACATATATCGGTTGCTCCCGAAAACTCAGAGTCTGGTTTCCAACAAGGCTCGTCGGGCGGTGCACCGGAGATCTGGCTTCGCTTCCCTGAATAAAAACGTGCTGAGGTGTTGTGCCGGTGTTGAAGATACGACCATATGTGTCGTCACCATTGTAGGCACCTATTTGAATCGAGGAGGATTCGCGCCAGGCAACGTAGTAGTAGTCATCACCGTTCCTGTTGACGTCGTTGTGGTCCGAGAGAATCATCCCGTCAACTACCAAAGACTTGATTCGATCTGAGAGTGGCCAGTCCCAATCGAAGTTGTAGGACTCGTTATACGGCATGAGCGAGGAGTAGTGGACCGGATCCGCCCGGTCTTTCGCGAAAATGATCACCCACTCGGGATCGAGTCCGAAGCCTCCGATACGTTCGTCATCAACCCCCGTCCCAACGTAGGAGCCGATGACCATGTCCGTTGCATCCGCATCGAACGCGGTCCAATGGTAAACTTCGCCACTCCTGTTCGTGTTGTTGCCATTACCAAGATGGAATCCATCCGGGTTGAACGCGTGGATACCGCTTCCGTTCATCCCACTGCCGCCGCCGTTGAAGGGTCGGCTCTTGTTGTGTTCCATCGTGCTGACGCGACCTTCCGCCGGATACGCGGATTCGGCCTTGATGATGAGGAAGTCGGGCTCAAAACCGATGACGATGTTGCGATGATTTACGCCATTGCCGGTATACGAACCTGTCTTGACGAGGGTCTGGGCGAGGGCGGGGCCGGCGATAGCCATCGCCCCGATGAGGAGCGCCCAGAAGAGCAAAAACGGCTGATGTAACGCGTGCCGCGGGTCACGCACTACGCGACCCGGCTCGCCAGCCAGATTCCATTCTCTTCGTGAATTATCTGTCGATGCCACTCGCTGTGGTCCCCTCTCGTGCCCGAACGGGTACGGAGGAAAAATCGACCACATCTCCTGGCTTGTTTAGAGAGGACCTCTGGAGTTCCAGAATCGATCGGACCTGGCGCAGTGTTTGGAGAGTGCAGGACCGGAGTAGGAAATTGCTACCTAGGTCTAGTGACCGTTCGGGCCAAACCACTTTTCTGCCTGCTCGGCCGCTTTTCTCCGAGTTTCTGGGGTCACATGGACCAAAACAACTGCAATGGCAGCAACGAGAACGCCCAAATCGTCGGAGTACCCCACGACCGGGGTTAGATCTGGGATCGCATCAAGAGGTACGATGAAGTAGCCGAGCGCCCCAAATATGGTCGTTCGTGCCCACCGGGGCGTGCGAGGAGATTTAGCCGTAAAAAAGAGAATGAGTGCCTTTTCCACGACATCGCGGCCCGCCACTCGAGCATAACTCCCCAGCTTTTCCCAGAATCCAGTCTCGGAGTATCGACGCTGAAATCGGTTCGGCGCGTCGTCTCCCGGATCCTCTTCCGAGGATTCCGAGGGATTGGGAACAGGAATTTCTTTTTGCGGATCTAGCTTCATTTTCGGATACTCCGGAAACGGTCTGGATGGCCAGGGACCAACAGGGCGAACTTGTGACCAGGACGCTACCACACCTCGGTTCCCCGAACCGAGACAACGATCGATCATCTCTCCGAAAAGGACCCACCTTGGAATCGAAACTGTTTCAACCATGGCGCCACGGTTCTCTGCGCCTTCGCAACCGCGTCGTCATGGCTCCGATGACCCGAAGGATGGCCGAAGAAGATGGGCTGGTCACCGATAAGATCGTCGCCTACTACCGCCGTCGTGCACGGGAGGAAGTCGGCCTGATCATCAGTGAGGGAACCGGCATCGACTCCCTCCACTCCTACGACACGCTGACCGTCCCCCGTTTCGATCATGCCGGGCATCACGAGGCCTGGCGCAGAGTCGTCGAGGCAGTTCACGAAGAAGATGGTGCTTTTGCTCCCCAGCTCTGGCACACCGGCCGGGCTGGCGTCGATCCGATCGGCCCAAGCACTGACACGCTTCCACCGAAAAAAGATGGGACCGAGCGACCTCCCGTCCGCGAAATGGAGTCCGATGACTTCGCCCAGGTGCTCGAAGCCTACCGAACCTCTGCCCGGGCGGCCCAGGCCATCGGCTGCGACGCCCTCGAGATTCATGGCGCCCACGGCTATCTCCTCGATTCCTTCCTAAGCGCCTCCACGAATCGTCGGACGGACGAGTACGGCGGGAACACCCAAAACCGCTTCCGCTTTCCGCTCGAGGTCGTCCGCGCAACTCGAGGAGAAGTGGGCCCGGACTTCCCCATCATCTACCGCTTCAGCCAATGGAAGATGGATGACTACAAGGAGCAGAAGTTCCAGTCACCCGATGATCTCGAGAAGTGGGTCACGGCCCTGCGCGAAGCCGGTGTCGACATCCTTCATGTGAGTACGCGGGACGCCACCGACCCGGGATTCGAGGAACATGGGGGGATGTCGCTGGCGGGTTGGTCGGAGAAACTCTCGGGACTCCCAACAATCGCCGTCGGAAAAGTCTCCGTGACGCGCGGGATGGACGAAAAGCCCGGGAGCCCCGGCGACGTCGTCGACAATCCCGCGGAGAAGATCGCGCTGGTCGACTCCGGCGAAGTGTCCCTTCTCGCCGTCGGTCGTGCCCTCATCGCCAACCCGAATTGGGTGTCGCTGGTTCGGGCAGGGCGCTGGAACGAGCTGAAGCCGTTTCAGTCTGAGATTCTGGCCGAGTTGATCTAGCCGGAAAGAAGGGCAGTCCGCGAGTGGTACTGCCCCTAACTGTTGTTTCCGCGGGAATCGTCTCGCTCCGAGGATCTACACCTACCTGGATCTACTTCGCCGCTGCGACCCGGTCGGGGACGGGGAGTGTGTTGATGTAGGCGATCGTGTTTTTCATATCCGCGTCGGTCATCTTGTCCGCAATCACTTTCATGCTCGCGCCGGTCGAATCTTCCTTCGATCCTCCACGGATCCCGGCCTTGAACTTCTCGAGCTGCGCAAAGAGGTACCAGTCGTTCTGACCAGTCAGAGTCGAGGAGAGCTTTTCCTGAATTCCGAGTCCATCTGCACCATGGCACTCCTGACAAGTCTTCTCGTAGGTCACCTTGCCGAGAGCCACATCTCCCTCGATCTCAAATTTGTCGATCTTCGGCGGGTTGAGGGTACGGACATAGTCGGAGACATCGATCATGGCAGCTTCGTTCGCCAAGGTCGTGGCCATCGGAGCCATCTGCGCTCCTGTTACATCCTTGGGATCCTTGCCACGAAGCCCACTCTTGAACTTCTGCAACTGCGAGACCATGTACCACTGGCTCAGTCCGGCCAGGGCCGGCGTGTTGAGAGCACGGTTTCCTTCGGCATTCGTCCCGTGACACGTGAAGCAGAGCATCGAGTACGTGCCCTTGCCCTTCTTCGCATCGGCCGACGCAGGCTGCGAAAGGACAGTGGCGAGAACGATCATGGTGAGGACAAGGGCACAGGCACCGACCAGTCCTTGGGAGAATTTGTTTTTGAACATTGGTAGCACTTCCTTCCGTTCACTGACGCTGGGGCGGCCATTTCAGGCGAATCGTTTATTGCTAGTCTTGCTGGTTATTGTTGTTGGTTAGTTTGCTGGTCCGTTTGGCTGAAGAAAGCTTTGCAGTCCTTCCCAGGCGACGACACTTCCACCGATAGCGGACGCGACCTCTTCAGCGTCAATCCTCTTTGCAAAAGCCAGGACAGGCTTACCCATGACTGGACGCCGCGGTCCCTCGATGACATAGGACGCGGTCCCACTGAGTACCCAAGGGTGGATTCCATTGGATACCTCACTCCCGTCATCTCCCGGCGCCAGAACTTCCACGAAGACGGCGCTTGGCTTCCCGTGACTGGACGGTGCCTCCAGATAGGGTCCCAATTCGGATGCCGCACAGAGGAAGATGCGCGTCCCGTCCCGGTGGACGACCTGCGCTCGGGGCGCCGGTTGCTCCGCCACAGTCATCGAACAGAGAACACAGGAATCGAGACCGATGTTTTCTGCGGCGACCGCCTCGTCGGCGGACTCTCCGCCTCCACACCCCGTTGTCACGAGGGCGATTACGACGAGGACGGCGGAATCTCGGAGAAAGCGTCGGACAGCGTCCCCCGAACGTCGGTGGCCCATAGTGAATCGGACAGGGAAACGATGTTTCATCGTGAACTCCTTTGACGAGCAAGAGTTAACGTTGTGATAGCGGGTAGTCCAACAATCCAGAGTACCCAGATTAAGCTCGAGATGTTCCGTGCCGGTAAGAACGCTGCCACACTCAAGTCTTCGAATCCGGTCGGGCCCGAGTAGTGCGACATCATTTCCACGCGATAGAGTCCGGCCGGGTTTGCGGCAACGAGTCCCGAGATTGCTTCCGAGGAGAATGCACCATCGGTCACAACAAGCAGTCCGAGAAGCCCGAGGTCGTAAAAGAAAACGAGAAGAAACCAGGATGCGACGGCCATACTTGCGGCCGTGCTTGGACGTTTCGCTACCGAAGAAAGGAGCGTCCCAAGGGAAAGAAATGCCGCCCCTAAGAGCACCGTCGGCCAGAGCAACGCAACGAGAGCTTCCCGTCCGCCCTCGTCGGCAAGAAGCACCGCTACTCCGAGTCCGAGAACAACAGATATGCTCAGGGCAAGAACTCGACCGATCACCTTGGCGAAAACGACTTCTCCAGTCGTAGCGGGAAGCGTGAGAAGCAACCCCAGCGTGTTTCGCTCCCGTTCGCCACAGATCACATCGTGGCCAAGAATGAGAGCAACCAGCGGGACGAGCAAAGATGCCAGAGTAACGAGACTCGGCCCTGTCATGGCCGCGGCCGATTCGGCGGCACTGCGTGAGTAGAGGGTCACACCGCTGGCCATGAGCATGAAAAGAATGCTGACCACGATGACCCAGCGGTCGCGAATCCGTTCCTGAAACTCGTGCCAGACGAGCGCTCTTCCCACCCGCATCATGGTTCCACCTTCAGAACAGATTCGTAGACTGCATCAAAGCCAGGTTCTTCGATCCGGATCCCCGCGACCGTACCGTTGAACTTCGGCTGCAGGGAAAGCAGAGCGAGGAGCCGATCTGGTGCGATCTCGGTAACGACTTTCAGACCGTTCTGTTGGGGCACACAGTCTCCCAGATTTTCGATGGCCTCGAGAAATCGATCCACGGTCGGATAAGCGGGATCGAGGGAGAAGTGAACGCGGAGCGGAAGCATCGTCCGAGCCCTCAGTTCTTCTGGAGTCCCTTTCGCCCGGAGCTTTCCACCAGCTAGCATCACGACCTGATGAACGCGTTTTTCCATCAGGACGAGATCATGGCTGGCCATAAGAATGGTTCCACCTCGCTCTTTCTGCTCTTCGATAATCCGCCAAAGCACCGAAATTCCTGCCTGGTCGAGACCTCCGGTCGGCTCGTCCAGAACCAGCAATTGGGGCTCGGACAAGACCGCGACCGCCAGACCGAGACGCTGGATCATTCCGCGGGAATAGCCACGGACCGCACGCGACGCCGCGTCGGCAAGTTGAACGTTCTCTAGTACTGCCCCGATTCGGGCCGTGTCCACACCACGAGCGGCTGCAAAGAACCGTAGAACTTGGTAGCCGCTCAAATTCGGAGCAAAGGCCACAGCCTCGGGCAAGTAGCCAAGCCGTTCCTTGAGCCACCGGCCCGTACGGTTCTCCTCTCCATCGAGAACGACTCCGCCCGAATTCGGCCGAACCAGACCGAGGAGCACGCCCATCAGGGTCGACTTACCCGACCCGTTTGGACCGGCCAGCATCGTGACTTCGCCCGGGACCAAATCCACACTTACTTCATCGAGAGCTTGTACCGATCCGAACCGAACGGACACATCTCGCAGGCTGATCGACTTCATCGTGTCGGCCTCGCAGTGAGCGGAGACTGGTCGATCATGGTAGACGTCTTCAAAAGCGGCATCGTTGCCTGAAGATGAGAGAGCAACTCGAGAGCCGGACTGCGAAGAAGTACAGCCGTGCTCGGAAATCGATAGAGGAGGTTGGACGTAAAGCTGTCGACCCGATAGGGCCGGTCTCCTGTGCCGTCCCCGTCCTGGTCCCAGCCGAGGTAGTCGCTCCAATAGTTGCCGTGGCCGCCCTCGCCTACGATGAGATCAGAGGACGACACGTAAAAGACCTGTTGTTCGTTGCCCACGAAGTGATTCCGGTAGATCTCATTGCGTAGAGTCCCTGCCCAGATCTTGGCGCCAACTTTGTTTCCCTGCATGAGATTGTCGTAAATCTCGTTCTCTGTACTTGAATAAAAGAAGAGTCCTTCCGCATTGTCGACCAGCTCGTTGTTGCGGATGATACACCGTTGCGCATCGCGGAAGAGGATCCCGTGTCCCTTGCTTCCACTGGCGTAGTTTCCCTCTACGACCATGTCACTGCTCTGCATGAGTGCGAACCCGTGCTTGTTGTTGCGGGCAGTGTTGTTGCGAAGCGTGTTCCCGTGCGAAAACATGTAATGCACGCCAAACCGTTGCTCTTCACAGAGATTCTCTTCGAAGACGCTGTTCTCCGTGGCGGAGATGTAGATACCATCCCGGGCGCCCACAATATGATTCCCGGAGACAAGAGTGCTGTCGCAATCAAAGAGGTGGATTCCATTCCCGCGATTTGAGGGATGGACGTCCTTTCGGCCGAAAACCGCGTTTCCAACGACGCGGGCGCCTACGGTTTCGTGCACCCAGATGCCAAACGCACAGTCGTCGATCGTATTGCCACGAAGGACAGCCCGAGTTGCATCCGGCCCAACCCAGATTCCAGAATCGGGACCACGAAGATCATCGCCACTTCCGCGAAGCGAAAGTCCCTCAACCACAACATTCGGAGCCAGAATTCGCAAGACTATACCGCTTTGCTCGGCATCGATCTCGCCTCCGTTGGAGAGAAGCGTGACAGATACTGGCATGGAGAAGTTCCCCTTCCACTTGCCGCTGACACGAATCGTGTCGCCGGGAGACGCGGAATCGAGGACTTGCTGCAGAGTAGGTCCAGAGGCTCCTGGCTCGCTCACGATGTGAGTTAAGGCGCACACCGGAGAGTTCCAGGCGAATACGAGCGCGGCGAGCGTGATGAACATGCGAGACATGGAAGAGAATAGTTTCATCTCGACTCTCCAGCGCTCACTCCGTCAATTGCCGGGTCCTTCAGGGCCATCGCCCCCTCCAACGCGGCTTCGTTGGCCCGACGGATCTTGACGAGAGGCGGACAGACCTGGTCATCTCCGTAGTTGGCCTCGCACTCCATACAGGAAAGACACTCTTTCGCGTCGATGGTCCCATTCGGCCGAATCGCCCTCGGCTCGCATCCTCGCGTACAGATCTTACAGTGAGTACAGAAGTCTCGGCGATACGGGCCGGAACGACGGACAACAGACAGTGCAGCGAGGGCGGCTCCGAGCGGGCAGATGTAGCGACAGAACGGCCGGTACATGACCGCTGCAACGGCGGCAAGCAGGACCCACCACACGACAAAGCCAACGCCACGACTCCAAAAGGGAACAAAGAACGTCGACTTGAACGGCTCAACCTCGGCCAGTTTCTCTCCGAACGGCGCGGAGTAGAGGAAGGCTGCGAGGATGGTCAAGAAAACTCCATAGCGTAGGTATCGCAACTTCTGGTGGACCGAATCGGGAAACTCGTAGGCCGGGAGTCCCAGTTTCTGTGCGACCAGAAACGTCACCTCGTTCATGGCTCCGTACGGACAAACCCAACCGCAAAAGACCCCACGGCCCCAAACCAAAGTAACGACTCCAATGAAGATCCAACTGACCCAGAGCACGGGGTCGGAGAGAAAGAGCCCCCATCTCCATCCGTGAACGAGAGACCCGAAAAAGGTCAGGATTTGAGTGACCGACGGTTGGACGTGAAGCCAAACTCCGAGAATAAGGAACGCCGCGACCTGTGTTCCAATGTGGATTCGTTTCAGCCGCTTCAGATCGCCCGTCGTCCAGCGACGACCGACAAAGGCAGCCACAACTGCCAACAGGAAGGCAATCGTGATTCCGGTTTTCCAGGGACGAACCCGCCAGGCCCCTCGCCAGATGGCCTGGTTGGGGTCGGGACCGTCGAGAACGTAGACACTCTTGGGAAGCTGATACTCGTCCACGAACGAAGAGAAGGTTCGATCAAAGGCACCGTTGCCGGAAAACCGACTGGCTAGAAAAACGAGCTGAAACGGCCTACCCGGATCGAGCTGGAACGCGGGTGTCCGAAACCAGGCAGACTCCTTGAAACGCGGCGCACCCTCCGCTCGCGGGCGATTCAGACGGTGATAGTCCCGATCCGTGAACATGACCGTGTTCAGACCTTGCTCGACACGGATCCGATCGAAGATCCCCCCTCTGACGAAGCCCGAACCTTTAAAGGAACTGACCCCTTGGCCAAAAAGAACGAAGAGATGCTCGCCTTCTTCGAGTTGACCCATCGCCCACTTGTATTCTCGCTTCCCGAGCAACGACTGTCCGACATGTGGTGCGTCAGCCACCGTATAGCGAAGATCGATAAAAGGCTCATCCGGATCGTCGCTTTCGTCGTGTCCGTAGGCGTCTTTGCCGGCCTCCAACTGTGAAACGGTGAGATGCCCGAGTATTCCGGCCATCTCCAACTGTTCCCAGGTCAGGACCGTATCGACCTCGGCAAAGTGCCCTGGAACGAGTGCCGCCCGTTCGACCACTCCAACCGCCATACCCAGCTGGCGCGCCGTCTCCATGATCGTACGTTCTTCCGCCAACACCGTGACGGTCGCCCCGGAGATCGCATCGATATTTAGCGCAGCCGGATCGTTCGAAGATCCGCCTACGGATACTTTCGTTGTCGCGGGAAGACCGACAAAGCTGTCGGTGAACTTCTTGAGGCTCTCTTCTGGAATCCCGAGAAGAAGAATCGGCTCTGAGTGCTCAACGACCTCCACACCGGAGAGCGATCCGTCGGGATCCAGTCCGACCAAGGTGACAATCGGCTTTCCCGAGTAGCCCTTGATGTCGACGATCTCAGTGGAGAGAACGACCCACCCGACGACGTCTCCGCCGTCACTGACCCCCTGCCAGTACTTCTGGCCCTCATTCCTATCGAAGCGAACAGCACCAGGGAGAACTTTCGAGCAGTCATACGTCTCGCAATCGAATTCAAGTTCCGACGCGAAGGCCGCCGTTCCCGAGAGAACGGCAGCCCCACACAGAGTGGCCAGAACGACCCGAAAATGTGCCCATAGGCGCGACAAATTCAGGCCTAGGTCACGATCATCCGACCGCGCATCTCCAGATGGAGAGCATGGCAGAACCAAGGACAGTAGTACCAATAGACACCCTTGTTCTTCGCTTCGAACGTGATGCTGTTGGTATCCCGCGGATTGACGAGCATGTTGACGTCGTGATTGCACATACAGAAGCCGTGGCTCAAGTCCTCGACGTTGTCCATGTTCGTCAAGATAACCTGGACGTTGTCACCAGCCTTGACCGTGAAGTCGATCGTGTTGAATTTCGGCGCTACGCTCGTCATGTAGACCCGAACGGAATTGGGTCCCTTCCGAATCACTTCATTCGCAGTCAGAAGGTTGACTCCGTCTTCCTCCGCCCACTTCTCGTACATGTCGAATCGATCACCGACGCGATCCTGGATCTTGTCCGGATGGATGATGTCAGCGGCCACGATGACAGCATCGTGAGGCTCCGGGAAGGTTGGGCCGTCATGCACGACTTCCAGTTTCTTGCTCGTGAGGTCGATGAGCTGATCGTTCTCTGGATGCATCGGCCCCACATTGAGGAACCGGTCCTTGGAGAACTTGCAGAGAGCGACAAGCCACCGACCATCAGCTTCCTTCGTCTCACTCATAGAGGCGTTAGTGTGTCCGACCTGATAGTGCACATCGACCTTCTCGAGGACCGGATCGACGTCCTCGCCCTTGAACGAACGGATCGCCAGATCGATATTCCACTTCGTCATGACCGAATCAATGAAGATCGAGGTGTAGGCATTTCCTTTTCCATCAAAAGCGGTGTGAAGCGGCCCAAGTCCGACTTCCGGCTCCGCCACGACGCAATCCCTTGGCTTGATCTTGCCAGCGAACGCTTGATCGAGCAGGGGAATGTCCACGACGGAACAGGTCGGCGAGAGTTTTCCGGAAACGATGGCGTACTTTCCAGTCGGATCGATGTTCACGCCGTGCGGGCTCTTCGGTACCGGAACGCGCATCACGTACTTACTATCCGCCCCGCGGGCATCGACCACTGGGACACTACTGTCTCCGATCGTTGTCGTATTTCCGGCAGCGACCGCCTTCTCGATCTCAGCAAGGTTGAAGACATAGAGATGATCGAGATCCGTCGCCATCATTCCTTCGAGAGTAACGGCCCCCTCTGAGTTGTAGCATGTCGCGAAGGAGTACTTCCCTTCGTAGTCCGACGCGGCCAGATCCATGTTTCCTTCGACCATGACCTGCCACTTCACTTCCATCGACTCACCGTCGATAGCGGTATGAAGTGCGGCGTAGGTCGTGGGGTCCGTCATGTCCCGTCCGTCGTTGGGCTGCGGTGTACGGAATTCGCTGTTACAAAAGACGAGACCCGTCTTATGTCGCTGAGGGAAAATCCCGTGCGTGCCTTGACAGTTCGGAATCGCCGTAATCTTGTCTACTTCCATCGTTGCTATTCGTACCCGGGCAAGGCGAGCCTGTGCCTTATCGTTGACGAAAACGTACTTGCCGTCGTAAGTCCCGTCCTCATAAGAGAGATGCACGTGATGGGTGTCGCCACTGAGCGTATTCCCGAGTAGTTCCTTCGAGTAGTCGGTCGCTCCCCAGCCGGTCGCGGAGTCCCGATTGAAGACGGGGATACGCTTGAGTTCCCGCATGGAAGGGATACCAAGGACGCGAATCTCTCCTGACTGACCACCGGACCAGAAACCGTAGTAGTCATCCAGATCACCAGGAGCAACGCCCGCACCGTTCGTGGTACTCGCCTTCGCATCCGAGAGCCCGAGTGCCCCCTTGCCCGCCAGCGTGTACCCGGCTACGCCTGTTCCGAGCGCAAGTCCCGCTGACGCCAAGAAACCCCGCCGGCTCAGGCCGGTCTTCTCCTCGGACTTTGCGGAATCACTCTTCTGCTTCGTCATGGAATTCTCCCCCAGTCAAGTTTCGCTCCGATCCGTAGCCCCACGATTTCATGGAGAGTGCTGGAACGGATCTGCTACTTCCTTGGTGCGCGACTGAACAAAAGAACGGGATAGCAGCCCACTCCCCAACCTGTCATCGGCGACAGATTGACGCACCATGTGTAAAGGCATATCACCGGGAGCTATTTAAGACAATGTTATCCACTATTGGTAAGTGTATGTCCCTACGCTGCCCTCCGACCTCTCGTTTTGTACACGTATTCTTCGCCGGTGGATGAAGGTAGGTAAAAATACCTATGCATCAACTCCGCCGCTCCAAGTAACATCCGGGCGCTATCAGCAGCCATTCAAGAACCACGAGGAGAGACGTTCCATCCTCGAAAACACAATTAGCAAGAGGCCATCGTGATCCACATCTTGAACGCCCGGCGGAGTGAGATTCCGAAGAGGCCTCGAGCCTTTGCTGCTTGGTCTGCTCTCGGCCTCGCTGTTCTACTGTCATCCTGTGCGGGAGATGGCAACGAACTCGACTCCACCGGCGTCCCCCTTGGCCCGCCGGAGATCCAGAGCGATCGATCGACCATCGAGCTCTCCCTGGTCGAAGGAACGAGCGACACTTCCAGCTTTGTAGTCACCAATGTCGGAGGGTTTCCTCTCGAGATTCAGACGGTCGTCGCGACGGAGGATTTTCTTCACCCCCTCTTCGACGGTCCGATCCTGGTCGGCAAGGATCTCAGTGAGGAGATCTCCTTCCGCGTCGATGCTCTCGATCCCGATCGATCCCCAGACCTCGGGACGATTCGAGTTTCCAGCAACGCAGACCTCGTTCCTCTCCTCTCTGTCTCGGTATCACTCGAGATCACACCCGCGCCCGAACCGGAGATATCGGTCACACCAGACACGCTTCGATCGACCATTCTGGAGGGTCTCGTCGACACGGTGTCTTTCGAAGTCTTCAACTCCGGTACGGCCGACCTCCTCATCGCTGGCATTGAGTCGAACCTCGCGGAGATCGTGGCACTGGAGCAAGAGTGGACGATCCTGCCAAATCAGTCGGTCACCGTACCGCTACGTGTCGACGCCGTCGAACTGGAGCCGGGTCAGCTTGACGGACTCGTCGCAATCGAAAGCAACGACGAAGACGAACCGATGCTGGTTATCCCCGTATCGCTTCGCGTCACCCTCGCCCCAGAACCTGAGATTTCCATCCGACCGGATGCCTTGCGAGCGACGATCGTGGAAGGCACAGTTGATACGGTATCCTTCACCATCCTCAACATCGGAACTGCTGACCTCCTCATCTCCGGAATTGTTTCGGATCTTGAAGGGGCGGAGCCCTTGCAGCAGGATTGGACGATTGCGCCCGACCGGCTCGCCTTCGTTCCAGTACGGATCGACGCCCGCGAACTCGAGCCGGGCCAGTTAGACGGAACGCTTGAAATCCTGAGCAACGATGAAGATGAATCGACCGTCGCTTATCCCATCGCCCTGGTCGTTACCCATCCGGAAATCTCGGTCAGACCAGATACGCTGCGATCGACGATTCTGGAGGCATCGATCGACACGGTATCCTTCGAGATCCTCAACACCGGGACGGCGGATCTGCTCGTCTCTAGTGTTGTCTCGGACCTGGAGGAAGTCGTGCCTCTGCGGCAGGAATGGACCATCCTACCGAACGAGTCTGTTTTCGTCCCCGTGGAGATAGATGCTCTCGGTTTGGAGGCGGGACCGCTCGAAGGAGCTCTAGAGATCGTGAGCAACGACCGGGACGAGCCTACCGTGCGGATCCCCGTTCGCCTGACGATCGACTCGGCTGGACCCTTTCCGGCCACTCTCAGCGCGATCCAGACGAACGTGTTTGACGCGACCTGCTCTCTGGCCGGTTGTCACGGCGAGGCTTTCCCGCCCCTCAACCTCCGGCTCGCGCCTGGCGAAGCCTGGAGCAATCTATATGAGGTACCGTCCTTTTTCGACCCCGACCTGTTCCTCGTCAAGCCGTTCGATTCCGAAAACAGCTTCCTGATGATCAAGCTGGTCGAATTCGACGAACGACGAATCGGCGAGCGGATGCCGATTGCGGACCAACCGTACCTGACCGACGAAGAACTCGACGTGGTTCGACGCTGGATCGATGAAGGAGCACTCGACAATTGATACGACAAAATGAAATGGGCGAACCCAGGAACGCTCGAGGTTCACTCATCTGGTACCTGGTGTCCTTGTTACCGGTTTTCGGGCCCGCGACGGCGATAGCGCTGCTCTGCCTGACCTCGTCAGAAGGGTCCGCCGAGCCGTACCTCGCCATCCGAGAAGGAAAATCCTGCGCGGCGTGTCATGTCAACCGCACCGGCGCCGGCATGCGGAACGACTACGGGAACATCTACTCACAAACGCTCTTGCCGATGAAGGCACTTGGCAAGACACCACCCAATCCGATCTTTATCCCGCGCCTCAATGACTCCGTTTCTCTGGGCGGCGCTCTGCGGGTCTCGAACCAATCCGGATTTCCCGACGAGGGTGACGACACGAATGGCTTTGAGATCAATGAAGGAAACCTCTACGTCGAGGCGCGTATTCTCCCGGACTTCCTGACTTTCTATCTTGACCAGTCGTTCGGGGCCGGAGGAACGAGTAGTCGGGAGGCGTTCGTCATGGTGTCTGGGGCGCAGACCAAACTTTCGTTCAAGGCCGGACGAATGATCCTCCCCTATGGTCTCGCCGTTTGGGACGACGACGCATTTATTCGCCGGCGGACCGGTTTCAACTTCTCCGTTCAGGACATCGGCGTCCAATTGGGGTGGCAGCCACCGAATTGGGACCTCAACGCGACCGTGTCGAACGGAACCCAGGGTGGGACCGAAAACAACAAGGAGAAGCAAGTGACGGCCTCAGCGTCGTGGATCCATCCACGAGGACGCTTTGGCGGATCCTACACCGTCAATCGAGGCGTCGGGGCGAAACGGCAGATTGCCGGAGTCTCGGCCGGTGTGCACTACGGACGATTCGATCTGCTCGGCGAGTTCGACGTGATTCAAGACGAAGACGACGACGGGAAGCTCCAGAAACACGGAGACCAGCGGGTCGCCTACGGCGAGGCGAACCTGCTTCTGACCCAAGGATTAAGCCTGAAGTTCGCCTACGACTATTGGGACCCCTTCACCGATGTCGGGGAGGATCAACGAAGCATGGTCCGGTTTGGAGTGGAGCCATTCATTGCGCCGTTCCTACAGGTGCGGCTGTTCTATCGACACCGAGAGGCACCACCGCAGATCGAGCGGGAGAATCGCGACGATGTCTTCCTCGAGGTTCACGCCTTTTTCTAAGGTTTCAGTCGATCGCCAGATCTTGCACGAACTCCCCACCGATCTTCGCGAAGACCTCTGGCGAGATCTTGATCTTCCAGTCCCGCGAACCACCGCCCAGAATGATCCAGTCGAGTTTCGCGATCCGGGCGTCGACCCAGAGAGGTAAGTCGGCCGGGAGACCAAACGGAGTCACTCCGCCGACTTCCATCCCCGTCAGAGTTTTCATTTCCTCAGCGTTGGCAAAGGAGAGTCGTCCTCCGGCCACCAGCGCTTTCACCCGACGATTCACATCGAGGCGCGTCGTGGCCAGAGCGATACAGGCGGCGTATTTTTTGGGGTCCTTCTTCGTGGCCACGATGATCGTGTTGGCCGATTGCTCTGGGGGAAACTCGTACGCTTCACAAAATGCCGCCGTGTCGGCAAGGGCTGGGTCGATATCGATCCGTTCAAACGGAACACCGAGAGACTGAACCAGAGCCGCTACGTCAGGAGCCTGAGGAGATACAGAGTCCGCCATAATCTACCAATCCCCCGCATACTGATTCTCATAGGGCGCACACATCTCGGTCGCGTACTGAAACTTTGTCGCAGTTATCTGCCGGATATGAAGAAGATCGTGGGCCACCCAGGACGAGAGGAGGGTTCCCGCTGACATCGGCCCAAACTTGGGGTGGATATTCGCGACCTCCCAGTCGGGCACGTCCAACGAACTGAGCCACTGCACGGATGCAGCACGCTCCTCCGAAAATCCGCTCAACAACTCGGCGACCGGACGAGCCTGGTAGTTGCGGCTCCGGACCCAGCCACCCGGATCGATCGGTTGAAACGGCTGCAGTGGATCTTTCAGGACGGACTGCAAACGGAGGCGGAAGTCCTCACGCTCTTCGTCATAGAGATGGTGCAGAATCTCGACGAGGGACCACTTCTCAGGGGATGGGCGCCAGAGGAGTTGCTCGGCGCGAAGCGAATCATAGAGCGCCAAAATGACCTGCCCATTCCGTTTCAAGCTCTCGACGGCAAACGTACGCATCGGTGCCTCCTTCGCAGTTCCGGCTTCACCGAGTCTTCGGGTTCGGAAGCCACCGGTCAACTGTGCTATCGTCCCGCCCAGAATTGAAATTCCTGGAGGAGAACATGGATCTCGGAGATTTTTCCCTCAGCATCGTTGTCGCCGACATCGACGCATCGCAGGCCTTTTACGAAGCCCTTGGGTTCGAGGTTATCGACGGTCAGTTCAATCATCAAGAAACCTTTGATCTGCCGGATGGTCAGGATTGGTTGATCCTCGAGCACGGGGACACTCGGATCGGGCTCTTTCAGGGAATGTTCGAGCAGAACATCCTCACGTTTCACCCGGAGGATGTTCGTTCGATCCAAGCCCGACTCGACGCCGCAGAAGTGCCGCTGGAGGTGCGGGCCGAGGGTGAAGAAGGCCCGGCCTCGATCCTTCTTCGGGATCCGGACGGCAACCCGATCCTGATCGACGAGCAATGAGCTGACCCCAGACCACAGTGAAGGTACTCCATGTAGATACGGGCCGAGAGTGGCGCGGGGGACAACAACAAGTCCTCTATCTTACCCAGGGACTCGAAGACCGGGGCGTGACCTCTGTCGTCGTGACTCCACAGGGCTCTCCGCTCGCCCAACGACTGCGAGCCCGGAGCTTACCCCTCATCGAGATCCCCTACTCGGCTCCCTACGCACCACGAACGATTCGAGCACTCCAAAGGATCCTGGCCGATCGCAGTTACGAGATTCTTCACCTTCACACTTCACACGCCCACACTCTGGGGTTTCTCTCGTTTCGGCTACCTCCCCGACGCGCTTTTCAGAAACCAGTCTTCCTCGTCTCCCGTCGGGTCGATTTTCGACCTGGTTCGGACCCGATCAGTAAGCTCAAGTACACGGCCTCCGGCCAGCACATTGTCTGTGTCTCCGAGGCCATCCGGCAGATTCTGCTCGACTACGGAGTTGCGGAAAAGAGCCTCTCGGTCGTTCGATCAGGCGTAGTAGTTCCAGATTCGGTCAGCTCACTGGAGCGTTCAAGGCTCCGCGAGACGCTCGGTGTTCCGTCCGACGCGCCTTTGGTTGGCGCGATCGGCCAGCTCGTTCCCCACAAGGGCCACCGCCACCTGCTTTCCGCCTTTGCTATCGTAAGGCGATCCGTCCCAAACGCTCATTTGGTCGTGATCGGGGAAGGTGAGCTTCTAAAGACTCTCGAGTCGAAGACACGCGAGCTCGGTATCGAGGGCGCGGTGACCTGGGCCGGCTACCGGGCAAGGGCAGCTCGCTATCTCGACGCCCTCGACCTGTTTGTCCATCCCTCGGTGGAGGAAGGACTGGGTACGTCGATTCTGGACGCGGGCGCCCGCCGCGTAGCGATTGTCGCAACGCGGGCTGGAGGAATCCCCGAGACGATAAAACATAGGGAAACAGGGATCCTCGTCGAACCGGGTCAGGCCGATTCACTTGCTCTCGAGATGGTTGGCCTCCTTCTCGATCCGGGTCGTAGAGCTGAGCTCGGCCAGGCCGCTCGGGAATGGGTTGGTCGGCAACGATCGGAAGTTCGGATGATCGAACAGAGTCTGGCGCTCTACCGAAGCCTGGCTGGAAGCGCGAGATAGGTTTACGCCTACTCTTGCGGCCTCGCCTCAGATCCGAACGAAGTCTTCCTCGCATACACGTAAGTTCTAAAGGGTCTAAGGAAGAATCCTGATGCCCCGCCTTCCTTCGAAAGTGACATACTCGCGCCCAGAGGAGGTTTCGGGATGATCATTGGAGTTGCCCACGAGCAAAGAGGGCATGAACATCGGGTCGGACTCAATCCATTTGCAACGTCCAGATTGGCCGGCCTCGGACATAGCGTGTTAGTTGAACACGACGCCGGATCGGGTGCATTTTTTGCAGACGCAGACTATCAGGACGCGGGTGCCCAGATCGTCTACGACGGCGAAGAAATCATTCGGCGGAGCGACCTGCTTTGCTGCGTCGGTCGAATCGACCCGGAGCAGGCCCAAATGCTCAAGCCAGGTGCGACCGTCTGCGGCTTTCAGCACCTTGCTGTAGCTGGGCCGGAAATCGTGGCCGCACTTCGCGAGCGCAAGGCTACCTTGATCGGCTATGAAATGATCGAAGACGATGAAGGAGAGGCACCGGTTCTGATGCCTTTTAGTGAAATGGCCGGCCATCTCGCCCTTCAACACGCCGCGCGTTATCTGCAGAACGAAGAGGGTGGTCGGGGAATCGTGCTCGGGAGCGTTCCCTGCGTGGCACCACCGACCGTGCTCATACTCGGAGCCGGGAGGGTCAGCCGAACGGCCGCACGTCACGCTCTGCAGATCGGTGCGCATGTCGTCGTAATCGGGAACGACGTGACAAATCTACAACGAATTCACAACGAGCACTCAGGGCGGATCGTCACGATTCTAGCCGGAAGCGATCGGTTGGAGAAGTACACCGCAATTGCCGACGTTGTCATTGGGGCTGTTCGCATCCGAGGCGGGCGATCTCCGTTCCTCGTCAGTGAAGACATGGTCCGCGGTATGAAGAGGGGAAGTATCATCCTCGATGTTTCGATCGATCAGGGCGGCTGCGTGGAAACGAGCCGACCGACCACGTTACGTGACCCCGTGTTCGAACGCCACGGCGTGATTCACTACTGTGTACCGAACATGACGGCAAACGTTGCGCGAACGGCTTCCCGGGCACTCGCCAGCGCCGCTCTTCCGTACCTTCTCGGTCTCGCACAGAGTGGCGCCGAGACGGCGCTGCGTCAGGACCCAGGACTCGCCCGCGGAGTTTACATGTATCGAGGCGAGCTCGTTCACCAACGTTTGGGCGACATGCTTGACCTTTCTGTGACGCCGATCGAAAAACTTTTGGGAGAGTGACCGAAGATGGTATGGGTGGACGACTATAAAGCGAAGCTTCAGAGCGCCGAAGAAGCGGTTCGTGTGGTTAAGAGCGGCGATCGCGTTTACCACGGTGGCAACGCAGCCATCCCCACCGCGCTGATCAGTGCGCTGGCCGACCGATGCGACGAACTCGAGGATGTGCAACTCAATCACGTTTTGCTTCTCGGAGAGGACCTGCTTTCCCGGCCGGGAATGGAGGGACACTTTCGACACAACTCGCTTTTTGTCGGCCCGGCCGATCGTGCGGCTGTCAACGACGGCCGTGCCGATTACATGCCCATTTTCCTCCACCAGATTCCTCGACTCTTCGCAGAAGGGGTCATCCCGCTCGACGTCGCAATGGTGCAGGTCTCCGAACCCGATGAGCATGGTTTTCTCAGCCTCGGCGTGGAAACGTTGGCCTCGAAAGCTGCCTGCAGTGCGGCGAAGACTGTTATCGCTCAGGTCAATCGTAAGATGCCTCGCGTTCTGGGAGACTCTTTCATCCACGTCAGCCGCGTCCAGGCGATCGTTGAGCACGACGATCCCTTACCCACCCTTGATCCAAAACCCGCTACGGATGTCGAACAAGCTATCGCCAGCCACATTGTTCCGCTCATCAGACCGGGAGCAACCCTGCAGATGGGAATCGGGGGTATCCCCGACTCGGTCTACGAAGCGTTGGACGGGAATCTCGATCTGGGAATCCACACCGAGATGCTCAGCGATGGCGCGATGCGGGCCATTGAGCGTGGCGTCGTGACTGGAGCACAGAAGACGCTGCACAAGGGAAAGGTCCTCATTACCTTTGCCCTCGGTAGCGAAGCCCTCTATGACTACGTCGACAACAATCCGCTCATCGAAGCTCATCCGAGTGAGTACGTGAATGACCCGTTTATTGTGAGTCAGCACGATAATATGGTCGCAATCAACTCAGCGATCGAGCTCGATCTGACCGGGCAGGTCTGTTCCGACTCGATCGGCGCCTACATATACTCAGGATTCGGCGGACAGGTCGACTTCATCCGGGGCGCAGCCCGGAGTAAGGGCGGTCGACCCATCATTGCGATCCCAGCTACGGCGAAGAAGGGAACGGTCAGCCGTATCCAGCCGCTGCTCAAACAGGGGGCCGGAGTCGTGACGAGCCGAGCTGACGTGCACTACGTCGTCACGGAATTCGGGGCGGTCAACCTCTTCGGAAAAAATCTGCGCGAACGAGCTGAAGCGCTTATCAGCATCGCCGCTCCGCAATTCCGCGACGATCTCTGTGAGCAGGCGCGAGCGCGAAACTTCTTGAAGTAGCTAGTACGCCGGTACGATCAGCGCCTCTAGGCAACCCGACGAGCGGAAACATCGGATCCAGCGGCGAGACCTCGCGGCAGGATCACCTCGAAAACAGTTCCGCCTTCCGGATGATTGCGGGCCCGAATCGTTCCCCGGTGGTGAAGAACGATCTTTTTGCTGATGGCCAGGCCCAACCCGGTGCCCCCCGAATGAGCGTCCGTAAGTGTTGATTGGGTGAACTTATCGAAGATGAATTCGAGCTCATCTTCGGGGACCCCCGGACCGTGGTCACGGATTTGAACGCAATACTCACGCTCAGTCCCGGTCGACGAGATCTCGATCACCCCACCTTGCGGAGAAAACTTGGATGCGTTGCTGAGTAGACCCCGGAAGACCTGAATCAACTTGGCTCGATCCGCCTCGACAACCACTCCGGCCGAAAGGCTCCACTGAACCTCAACGCTGCTCGCAGCCAGCTCCGCTTCAAATTCTCCGGCAACTAGCGCGATGATGGCATCGACATCGGTCGGTGACATTTCGAACTCGGCCCTGCCGGTTTCCAGCCTCGACAAATCCAAGAGACCGGTAAGGTGGCCAAGGAGACGAGTTCCGCACTCCTCGATGTTCTTGAAGTAACGTCCGAGCGTTTCTCGTTCTCCCGATTCATGCTTGTTGATGCCGAAGCCGGAGAAGCTCAGGATCCCGTGCAACGGTGTGCGAAGCTCATGGGACATGTTGGCGAGGAACTCACTCTTGAGTCGATTGGACTCTTCGGCTCCGTCTTTCGCGACCCTAAGCTCTTCGAGAGTTCGGCCGAGGATGATGTTCTTCTCGTTCGCGTCTAGGAGCAGGCTTTCGATTCGTCGGGCCATACGGTTGAACCCTACCGTGAGTTCCGCAATTTCGTCGTCCCCTTCCACTGCGACGGCGGCGGTGAGATCGCCCTGCCCCAAAGCTTGGGCCCCTCGGGCGAGTCGATCGATCGGTTGTGCGAGCCGCTGAGCCACGTACTTGCTAATCGAGACGGCCAAAACCCCTGCTACGCAACTCGCCAGTGCGAGAACGGACCAGGCACGGTGAACGAGGGTCTGAGAGTCGGCCAGTGATTGAGCCAAAATGACTCGGAGTGGACCGTTGCCGAGAGGCTGGTCAACGGCCAGATAGTCCTCGCTACCAAGCCGGAGTTGTGCAGGGCCGGCGACACTCATCCGCTCTTTTTTGAATTGTTCCAATGAAGCGTCGGCAAGTTGAAAGTTGCCGCTTTCCGCGACGACAACGTCGTTGAGGCAAAGAAGGACGTCTTTCCCCGTGGCTTGGGCGAACTCACGGGCAACTCGAGAATCGACGGCTTCTCCGACCACGAGTGTGCCCAAAAAACGTGGCCCCTGTATCACCGGGACCATCGCCATTACGAACGATCGGTCGTCGCCCGGCCAGACCGCAACCCACTCAAGCCCCTCCGCCGCCCGTTTGAGTTCCGGCCTCTCCGTGAACTGTTGCATCGAGCTACCGCTGTCCTTGGTCGAGTACGCGAGGAGACGCCCTTCCGCATTGATGAGTAGGGCCAGGGTTAGATCACTCTCGGCGACCAGCTCTTCGGCGGCATACTCTGCGGTCAGTTGGTCGACGCCTTCGATGCTGAGAGTGGCCTTCAAGTATGGAGTTAAAGCAAGGGATCGCGTCTTGTCGAGGAGGCTCTGCGTTCGGAGTGACTGGTGTCGCTCGACGGCAACAATCGCGCCCGCGAGGCTTTTCGAGATTTGGGCCTTCGTAAACGTCTCAAAAAGGAAACCGACCGCACCGACGACAAGACAAAGAAAGCCGAGGAGAACGACTCCCATCCCGAGAAAGAGCTTTGTCCGTATCGATCGGAGTTTCATCAGTACTTCGACTCGTAACTATTTGAGAACTTGTTCAGGTGGGGGACCCGTTTCGCCTGTTCAACAATCTCCAGAGATATTTCCCGAACCGTGTTTCCAGAGACTTCGAAAACCTCTCGTGACTCCGCACCAAGTTCGTTCCACGTCCGCAGAGTGTAGGTTCCGTCGGGAACTCCCGAGATTACAAAGTGGCCCTCCGCGTCAGCCTGAGTGAAGAACAGATTTTCCAAAACGAGAATGCTGCATGACATTTTGGGGTGAATGTGGCAGAAAGTTCGGACCAGACCAGGAGTCGGGAAGTTGACAGACTTCGAGTCGCCGCTTCGGTAGATTTCCAGATCGAAGGGTCGGGTCTCCGACAAGGAAAACACGTTGTGAAAGACACGATCGTCATTGGGAAACTCGACGGTCGTTCCCTCGACGACAACGAGAATCCGCGGGACGAACTGTTTGTTTCTCTGAGAGACCTTCGGATTCGTCCTGGGCACCTCAGCGAGGGCATTGAGGGCGTCCCCCTCGAGAAACACAACGACACCCCCAGCTCGATCCCGCTTTGTTCCCTCGATGTCTTTGAGAGTCACCCGTCCGTGCACCGTGTTACCCTGGGCAGGATAGTGATCGTCGCGGGAGCCGTTGTTTCGAAACTTGAAGTGGCAACCGACGCAGCTGGCACGGACTTGCCGCAGCGCGTCTAGATTCTCCCAGCGTTCATTCTCGCCAACAGAGTCCCTGAGCTTCGAGGCCGTCGTTGCGATGCTTTGGAGATAGGCGTCGGGCATCCGCCTAGAACTTCTCGGTTGACCGAGTTCAGTTTCGAGGGCGAGGAGAGCGGTCGCTTGAAGGCTATCGGCAGCGGAGGAGATTCTCGCCGCATCACCGCGTTCGATCGAGTCTTCCAAACGTCGAAGGGCCCGCGAAAAGGACTCCATGAGATGAATGTTCTCGCCCAATTTCCAGCCCGACGAGTCCACCGGGCCCGACGGCACCGAGCAAAAGAGGACGGCGACCGCGAGGATCGCGAGACGGACCCAAGTACGGGAAATCATCGGTCCTAGAATCGAGCCACGAGCTCGAAGCCGGTGAGCACACGGTCGTCGTTTCCAGGGTCGAGCTTGGAACCCTCGATGAGATGGAAGTCATCCCAGCCCACCTCGAGTTTCGCCACCAATCTGGGATTGACCTGCCAGCCGAAACCGGCCGAGACCCTCCGCAAGAGTTTGGTGTCGTAGCCGTAGGCCCCATTTCCTCCACCGGTGCTCTTTCCGTCAAAGTGGTATCCCTCGAGATTGTCGTACGTCCCGATTTCGCTGAAGCGCACGATGGCATACATGCTCTGGGAGAGATCGACACGCGGCTCAAGAGAGAACCAGCGTAGGCGACGGTCGAATTCGTTTTCTTTGTCGTCAACATGAGCTTGACCGGCGAAGGTAGAGAGGATCACGCGATCGCCGAACTCGAAACGTCCGTCGACCTGATAGAGAATTGCGTCGACCATTTGGGATGGGCTCTCCCCTACTTGGGAGGCGTGTGAGGCGCCGACCGGCTGAAAGTGACTTCCGCCGAACTCGAAAGCACTCTTCTGAGCCTTTCCGTTTTTCATGATGCTGCTGCTTAAGTAGACGCCAGGACCGAGCGATCCGTAGAGTTTTCCGTTGATAGCCTTGTCTGCGTGATCCTCAGCGGAACGTTCATCAGTACCATCGGCGATCGAGACGATCCAACCGACTTCGCGAGCGATACCGTGGAAGAGAATGCCCTCATCGAACCCATATGGATAGGCCGCGGAAGTTGAGATCAGCGGATTGTCGATCGCGTCCTGATAGAGATACTCCTCACCAAACGGAATATCGAAACGTCCGACTTTGATCCCGAGAAGATCCTGACGCCAACTTGACAGGACGTTTGGGGCATGAATATAGACTTCCCCGGTTCGGACGAACAGAGACGCGTCCTTTGCGAGTCGATTCGTTTGTACCTCGACGAAAACGGACGCTTCGTCCCAGACATCCAGATCCAGAAAGAGCGAGGCCTCCTTGATGAGGAATCCACCGTTCGGACGAGTTCCGTCATCGCCTGAATCGAGATAGCCCGCAGCCCCAAAGCCAGTCAGCTTCACGTTCTGGTACCAAGGCCGAGACATCACACTGTTCCCCGCACTTGGAGCAGGCAAACGACGATCCGAGAGATCTACACCCGCCTCGCTTGCGTGAGTCGGGGATTCGTGGGTATCACCTTCCGAAGCGCTCGGCTCCGCCGCCGCGAGTGAAGAGTAGAAAGCGAGGTAAGTAAAGACCAGAAAGCCAGATAGAGATCTCATCCGTGCAGGCCCCCCTTTCATTTTCGGCCGTAACGTAACTGGTCGGTGAAGACGTCTTCTGGGACGTGCTTTCGTCAGTTAGGAGGGTCGGCCCTCACGAGCGGCTTCTTTAGGATCGGACGGCAGCCAGGGAGAGGGGGGAATGGTGGTGCTGGCTGCGATAAAGTTCGACGCGAACAAAGCTTCATCAACAACCAAAACAAGGGCGACCCAGAAGGGTCGCCCATTAATACCCAATGTGTTATTGAGATCCAGACTCTCAGGTGTCGGATACCCGCCGATAAGCTCACTACCAAGACTGCACCGCAATTGCGGCAGAGGTCGTTCAAACGGAAAGCTGCTGCCCGTGGTTACGACCCGTTACGTAAGTCCCGCTCACCGGATCGGGAGTCTGGGAAAGGTTTTACTGGAGGTTCTTCTACCAATGGCACCTCCTTAGGTATGTTGCGGCCTAACACAGGTCACTCGATACCCGTCGAGTCTACACCTTTTTGCGAACTCTGGTTAGAGTTTTCGCTCTCTATCGAACTTCGGTCGACCGAGCCAGATACTGCGCGATGGCCTCGCCCTCTTCGGCGCGTAGATCTCTACAGACCAGGACACGTTCTTCGAGCATTCCCAGCTCCTCTAACGTTCCAGGAACCTGGTGGTCGGTGAAAGAAAAAAACTCTTTCGCACGCTCGAGTCGATCTACGTTACAACCATCGGCAGTTCGTGGAAGCATCGAAAGATATATCCCCGGAATCCGTTGTTTGATCTCGTCGTAGTTCCTCTCGAACCAATTGTAACTTGCATCGAGTTTGGCGTCGGGGTAGTTTGCCCGGCGCTGCACCGTCATCACTTCGTTCGAACGAACGGCCGGGTGGTTAAGACAGACATCAAGCGCTCTTTCGAAAAGCTCTGGATCGTCGAAGGAGGCAAGGCTCCGCAGGTAGAGTTGACGTCGACCTGGATCTTTCGCCTCGACGAACTCTGCGACGTAACGATCGAAGAGCTCCGCATCACCCGTGGCGGCCGCGACGCCGACCGCAGATGGGATCAAAGACTGTGGCACTCCGGATCCCGAATCACCACCTGCCTCCTCTCCACCATTCCCGCGAAGATCTGGAACGGTCATGATGTCGACGTATGTTCGCGCTGCCTTCCGCACCTCCGAATCGTGGCCATCCCGACCGAGCCAGGTAAAGAGCCTTGGTCGAAGAAGAGTGATGCGGAGATTCTCGTCCTGGCGCGGCTCCGGCCCAATTCGATCCCAGGTCGGGCGGAGAAGTCGTCGGACAAACACGGAGAAGTCTCCCACCATTGCCGGAGTGACGAACTGATCCCGGAACCGCCCAAGTCGCTCGATCAGATAGGACATCACCCGGGGATCCGGGTCCTCAGCGAAACCGGCCAGGATTTCCAGATAGAGATCGCCAGTCATCTGGCCGGCATCGAAGAGTCCTGCCGCATTCGCCAGGAGATCGATTCGCTCTCGAACATCCAAGAGGTTTGGATTCAGCCCGTAGAGGTTCTGCATGACCTCGGGCGCGACAATCCACCGGTAGTACGACGCTCCCCCGGACTTGGGCAGGATCCAATCCGGCCTCGCCTCGAGCTTGATCGTCTGTTCGGCACTCGTCAGAAAAACAGTCCTCTCGGCAACCCCGTCCCCCAGAGGGTACTTGAGTAGAACCGGAATCTGCCAAAGCTGGGCCGGAGAATCAGAACCTCGATTGCGGTATCGCTCTTGACGCAACCGTACGAGGCCCTCGTCGAGGATTTCGACTCGAACGATGGGGAATCCAGCTTGTTCGACGAACGAGGCCAAGGCCTCGGCTGCAGCCGGATTTGCTCTCGCGGCGATGGCCTCCCAAAGGTCGTCTGCCGTCGCGTTTCCCCACGCGTTCGCGTCCAGATAGTCGACGACACCCTTTCGAAACTCCTCCGGACCGATCCAGTTCTCGAATGTGCGAAGAACCGCTTTCCCTTTGTTGTAAGCGACACCGAGGCCTTGGAGCAGATTCCCCGTGCTCGTAACCGGCTTGCGGATCGGTCGAGTCGTGGCGCGGGCGTCGGTCGCGTAGACCCGCTGCGCGTCGATTTCCGATTCGACGCCAATCTCAAACTCCGGGTAAACCTGATCGGTGATCTTGTCAGCCAGCCAATCCGCGAATGATTCATTCAGCCAAAGATCGTTCCACCATTCCATCGTCACGTAGTTTCCGAACCACTGGTGGGCCAATTCGTGAGTAATCGTGTTCGCCATTCCGCGTCGGCGCCGCAGGTTCGTCCGCTCAGGATCCTGCAGGAGCAGGCCGTCGGCATAAGTGATCGCCCCGGGATGCTCCATTGCGCCGGGCCAGTACTCGGGCACAGCAATGTAGTCGAGCTTTGCAAAAGGATAAGGCGAATCGAAGTACTCCTCGAGGGCCTGAAGCAGAGGCGGGGTGGTCTCGACGGCGATCTGGGCAAGGTGACTCTGCCCGCGCGGCGTGTAGATCCGAGCCGGTACGCCTAACCCCGGCATTTCGACGTAGTCAAAAGGGCCGACGGCAATCGTCAATAGGTAGGTCGGCAACGGTTTTGTCGGAAGGAACTCAAAACGATCCCACCCCTCGCCCGATGTGCTCTTCGCGATCGGTGTGTTCGAAACGACAGTCTGCCCAGTCGGTACTTCTACGATCATTTCGAAGGGGATCTTGAACGATGGCTCGTCGAAGCAGGGAAACGCCTCCCTCGCGTCGTCGGCTTCAAACTGGGTGAAGGCATACCCGTCCCCTGCGAAATCAGTGCGGTAAAGGCCGACCGCGTTTCCGTTGAACTCGTTGGTAAACTCGATCGCCACCGAGTATCTACCGCCGGGCAACGGCTCAGCGGCACGAACTTCGAGAGCTGCCCCGGCAAGTGGACCCTCGACTTCAAACGTCCACGAAACGTCGATCTCATCACTTCCGTCTCTGAGCAGCCGAACTTCGTCGATTTGGATTCCCTCCGAGTGCAGACGAATTGCGGTGACAGACTCTCTGAGTTCCAGGGCAATCTCCGTTGATCCCGAATAGCCGGGTTGATTCGGATCGACCTTGAGAACCACCGTTTGGTCGATTGGCCGGATCGTAGCGGGAAGCCGATGAGGCGCATTCGTCGATCCAGCTGCCGAAGTACACACCCCACTCAGCCAAAGCATCATCGCCACGGCGAGGAAGCTCAAACTGGTCGTTTTCGTGAAGAAAGTTCGCATCGTCGAGGCATCCCCTTTGTCAGCACTTCCGAGAAAAAAGTAGAGTTCTCCGGCGCGGAATCATCCGCCGGATAGTCCGGCTCAGGAGGAACGATCGCATTTTGTAGAGCCTGAAGCACTTGAGTAAATCGGGGACTGCGCTCACTCCAAGCGAGCTTGCCGAACCGACCCACAAATGGCTGATAGTCGATCATTCTGATACGGTATCCTTTAGGCTTCCCTGTTTTTGACCGATCTGGGACCAGAAGCCCCGAACTCTGCGGTGGAATCCTCCGGCCCATGAGATCGGAGGACAACGGATTGATTGCGACTGAAAAAGGACTACAGGTTTTGACCGATAAGAAGAAGATCGCGCTGTTTGCTTACAACTTTCCGCACCGGAAGACCCAGGACTTCATCTTCAAGATGCATGTCGAGGGCCACACCCCGGACCTGATCATCGCTGCGGACCCGATCAAGTTGAGCATCCCGCCCGCAAGCGTGCGCACCAAAGTACGACACTGTGGAACAATGCATCCAAGAAACATCGCCGAAACGCTTGGCATCCCTTACGTCGTTCTGCCGCACAACAACAAGAAGGTGGTCACAGCGGTTGAAGAGCACGGCATCGATCTGGCTGTCATCGCCGGGGCTCGAATCCTCAAGAAGCACATCATCGATGCCTTCGGACTCGGGATCATCAACTACCACCCCGGACTTATCCCACAAACACGCGGACTCGATGCGATGATGTGGAGTGTCCATAACGACATCCCCCAGGCCATCACAGCCCACCTCATCGACCCACGAATCGACGCGGGCCGGATCATGTTTGTCGAGGAGTTGCCAATCTGGGCTGACGACACGCCGTTCGATGTTCAAGAACGTCTCTACGAAATGCAGATCGACATGATCCCGCGCTCCATCGAGATGGCCATCGCAGGAGAGGGATACGACATCGGCGAAAACGCAGATCACAACACTAAGATGGATCCCGAGACGGAAGCGGAGACGTTGCGACGCTTTCCCGCCTACGTCACGAAGCGGGCAACCCGCTAGCGACGCAGGCTATCTGACCGGATCCAGGACGTTGACCCGAGCGGTGACCTCGCCCTCGGGTAAAATCATGCGAAGCCAGTAGACTCCACTCTGAACTCGTTCGGCTGAACTGTCCCGGAGGTCCCAGCGCACTGGGTCGGTCGACGGAACCTGAAAACGCCGCACCTGCCTGCCTTTGACATCGAAGATCTGGAGCACGACTGGGCTTTCGTTCGAGCCGCTTTCTCCAGCCGAATCGCGAACCAGCCCAACGCTCTCCGAAGCGGGATTGGGTACGACGCGAATGAAATCACGAGCCGGGACAGCACTCTGTCCAACCGCCGTCACCACATCGGGTCGGTAGCTGGAGACTCGAGTCGTGACCAACTGATCCTGTTCCATCCCCCCAACGACAAAGAGCCGCTCGTCGCACTCGACAAAGCCGCGATGATCCATCGTGGGAATCGGCTTGTCGCAGTAGTCGATAAACTGCCCGGTGGGGGTGTAGACAGCCCAGGTCTTCGTCGTCGGGTTCGACGGTTGACCGTTGTAACCGATCCCGTTGAAGTTGTAGGCGTTGTCAGTACCGCCGCTGAAGAAGACTTGATCGGACACCCCAGCCAGCACTCCGTAGCCCATCCGATAACCGGCGTTGCCCGGATGCGTCCCGAGGAATTGCCAGGTGATCACGGTTGGGTCATTCGGATCGATGTCGCCCAGCCAAACGGAGTTGATCAGATTGAACGCATTGTTCACACCGTCGACCACGACGATTTGGTCCCCAACCACACCACCGGCCGCTCCGAACGTGGCTGGCCCAGGAAAGAGCGCCGACTGCTGCCACGTATCGTCGGCCGGGTTGTAGATCTGAACGTTGCGGACGTTGCGATTCTGGCTCCATCCGCTCACCAGATAGATGAGAGAGTCCCTCCAAACGCCATGAACCATGTCGTCGACCCGAATCGGCACGTCCGTTCCTGCGGACCAGGTCTTCGTGAGGGGATCGAAGATGTCGACGGAGGCCCAGGTCGTTTCACCACCCGCCTGAGATACGGAGTAGCCCCCGATAACAAAGATCTCGTCCTTGACCGTAGCGGCGGCAGCCGCAATTCGACCAACCGCGCCGGGGACGGGTGGTAACTCTTCCCATTGGTCGGTGACCGTGTTCAACCGAGCGGCATACTGAGTTAGTCCCGACCAGATCTTCGTCTCGTCGATTCCGAGAAAGGTGTAGACGAAGCAGGTGTCATCGATCACATGTGTCGTGACGGCATTGTTCGAGACGGGCGTCGGAAGCGGCGCATGATCCTGCCAATCGTCAGCGCTGACGACCCGCGGCGGGATCATGAAGAGGGAGAGAGTGACCAGGGTTCCTGTCAGAACAGCGCGCACTATCCAGGTACATACATGTTGCAAGTCGGACTCCGTCCAGGTTGCTGATCCGGTTGATGATTGCCGACCCCCTCCTCATCTTGCCCAGTGAGTCGGGGGCCAGTCAATCGCCGGGGTCGTCTGAACCTAAACCGCCTTGTGAATGACTTGCTGCGGGAACGGAATCTCGATCCCAGCCTGGTCGAACGCCTCTTTCAAGTTCTTCTGGAGGGCAAACTTGACGGGCCAGTAATCGGATGCGTCAACCCACACACGCACAACCAGGTTCACCGAGGAATCGGCCAGTTCCGTAACGGCAACAAGTGGTTCCGGTTCCTGGTGAATTCTCGCATCGGCAGCGAAGAGGCTGTGGAGAACGTCCGTTGCGGCGCCGATACCAGCGCCGTATCCGATCCCGACGACAAGATCGACGCGTCGTGTTGGGTTGGCCGAGAAGTTCTTGATCACGTCGCCGTAGGCCTTGCCGTTGGGCACGTAGATCCGGACGTTGTCGCCAGTATGGACAATCGTGTTGAAGAGTCTAATCTCTTTGACCGTCCCGGCAATTCCTGCCAACTCAACAAAGTCGCCGATCTTGAAAGGTCGAAACACAAGAATCATCACACCGGCCGCGAAGTTGCCGAGAGATCCCTGCAAGGCCATTCCGATCGCGAAACTGGCCGCACCGAAAACAGCGATGAAGGATGCGGTCTCGACACCGAACTTCCCCATCGCCGCGATGAGCGTACCAACGAGAATAACCGCGAAGGTCATGTTTCCGAGGAACCCGCAGACGGCGTCGTCCACCTCTCTGCGCCGCAACTGTCGAACGAGCAGGCTGCGGACCATCCCCGCAAGAAGGCGCCCGACGATGAGCGTGAGAATCGCACCAATGATCTTGATGCCGTAAGGCACGACGAGGGTGTTGAGCTGCTCGATGATTTGATTGGCATCCACTGGGACTGTCTCCTTCTTACGTTCTGGGTCCGTTACGAAAGGGCGAACATCAGGCAAGGGTAACGTAGGTAAAACCAATGATCGAGGTCTCTCGGCCGATCGGCTCCTGGGTGTGGCGTCTGGTGCCGCTCGATCCCGTAAAAGACCACCATCGCAACAACACAACCCCGGCCCAATAGAGGCGTAACACACATATCAACAAACACTTAGAGGATCACAAGCAGGCCAGGGAGCAACGGATCCTCCCGGCGGTTCGCCAGGAGGACAGACCGCTTTGATCACCGGAATGCGATATGAGATAGCCGAAGAAACGAACCTCTCTTCACTCCGCGTCGCATTGGCTTCCTGCAAGCGCTTGTAATCCCTCGCCCCAGCGAACAGAATCTCCCCGGTTTCGGTTTACCGTGCCGCAGAGATCCTAGAAAGGAGCTTGAGATGAGGAAAATGGCAATCTTCGTTGCCCTGTTCGTGACAGTGGCGGCTTGGGGATGCAGCGGAGACGACAACTCCGCCGTCGACGCCGTCAAGGACAAAGCAGGAGACGTCAAGGATGCCGCAGGCGACGCTAAGGACGCGGTTGGTGACGCGGGTGAGAAGGTCGCGGGCGCCGCTGGAGACATGGCTGAAGGAGCCATGAACCAGATGAAGGAGCAGTTCGAGAAGCAACTCGGTGCATTCGATGAGCAACTCTCTTCACTGAAGACGGTTGCGGCGAAGTTCAACGACGGCGAGTTGAACGGTTACGTCGAAACAATCGGTACGAAGCTCGCTGGTGCAAAGAAGGCGATGACCGACGCAATGACCGGCCAGGACTTCGACATGGGCAAAATCAAAGAGATGATGACGTCGATGGTGGCCGAGTTAACCGGGCTCTTCAGCGCCGCAAACGACAAGGCGAAGACTCTGGAGGGCTAGAAGTAAAGTCTGAAAGAGTTTGTCTGGATATCCGGACAATCCGTCGAGAACGCCTCGGTCTTCGGCCGGGGCGTTCTGCATCTGGTCGTTCTTACTCGGCTTCCCCGACCTCAGAGCCTCTGCGACTCCTTTCGAGGTGCGCGAAGGTTGGCAGAACCCGTTCGAAGAAAAAGAGCAGAACAAACGGGATAACAAGGATGATGACGGCGGCAACAACGCCCTCCTTGTCAAAAAGCCCCGGCACGTAAGTCTCTCGGAAGCCACGCATGCTCTTGGAGAACATCTGCCCTCCAATGACGACATTCCAGCGCATCGCGATGACCTGCATGAGGAGGAGAAGCGATGCGACCATGGTAAGGGTGTTTCTGATCCGGTCATCCATAAACCGATCGAGAAGGACTACGATCGCGAGAAGGATGAACGGTATGAGCCCGCCCAGAACCATCTGGATCGAGATAAACGAAATCGAGAGTTGATGGGTCAGGAGATGGCTGATCACTTCCCACTCCTCCGCCCTCTCGTAGGCCAATGTCATGATCTCAAGGATTTCGAGCGTCAGAGTCATGATGAGGAAGAGCCAAAGCCAACGAGCGAGCGCGGCGATTGCGGAGGCTTCGATTCTCCACCCCTTTAAACTCATGACTACCTGATAGAGCACGACGAGCAGTGCAATGCCAGACACCATGGCGGAGAAGAGGAAGATGATCGGCATCAGCGGAGTCGACCACCAAGGGTTTGCCTTGAGCGCTCCGAAGAGGAAACCGACGTAGCCGTGAAGAAGGCACGCCATCGGGATGCCGATGGCAGCGAGGACACGGATGATTCTCTTGTCGAGCTCGAGCGCTGGTGGTGAAACGTCGTAGACCCCAAGGGCAAGAGTTGCGTAGAACCATCGGGTTACCCCAGTCGTCGTTGCCACGCGATAGACAATGTCGGATCGAAAGACAAACCAAACCTCGAGAAGAAGAACGAGAAAGTAGCTCGCGTAGAGGATCCCAAACCCGGCCATGGCAGAAGTGAAGTGAGGTGTGATGATGATATTGGCCGCGCGCTCGGCATGACCGAGATGATTGAGAAGCGGCACCGTCGCCACGGTAAGAAAACAGAGCGCGGTGGCGAGAGCGAAGCGCCCGAGCGGCCGAAACTCCTCCTTTCCAAAGACGTGGTAGAGCGACGACACCAAAAATGCGCCCGCTACCAACCCGGTGATATATGGGTAGAGTACGATCATCAAGCTCCAGTGGATGTGGAGGTCGTTGGGGAAGAGATACCCGGTCACCTCATGCATCAGCGCACCTCCATGTCGAGGCCACGGTAGTAACACTGGGGTTTCGTCAAGAGCTCCGGCTGGAGCAAGTGAACTTTCTGGGTCGCAAGAATTTCGTTTACCGGATCGTTCGGGTTCTTGCGATCACCAAAGATACGCGCACCGACGGGACATATCTCAACGCAAGCGGGTTTCAGGCCTTTGCTTACGCGATGGTAACACCACGTACACTTGTCGGCCGTATGAGTCTCCGGGTTGATGAAGCGGCTGCCGTAGGGGCAGGCTTGCACGCAGTAGCCGCAGCCGATGCAACGTTCCTGATCGACGAGTACGGCTCCATCATTAGTCGAGTAAGAGGCACCGACCGGACAAACTTGGGTGCAGGGCGTTTCTGCACAGTGATTGCACAGCTTCGGCACGAAGAAGGCCTTGGGAATCTCCCGGCCCTGTAACCCGGGTCCAAACCCCTGTTCACCGCCGCCCGGAGAGTCAACCGCCGTTTCTCCTTCGGCTGGAATTTCATAGCGTTCGATCCAGGTACGATACATGCCCTCGGGGACGCTGTTCTCCGTCCGACAAGCACGAGCGCAAGCTCCACACCCGATACATTTTTCCACGTCGACGAGATAAACCCACCGGTGCTTATCCCAGTCGTAAGGTACTAGTTCGGCCTTCGCCTCCATTTCCTTCGGAAGGATCAGTCCGACGACTCCAAAAGAAGAGAAAGATATGCCACAGGCCGCCGCCCGCTTGAGAAACTCGCGCCGATTCGACTTTTCGGACGTGACGTCGTTCAACATTGTCTCTAGTTCACGGTCTTCCATCGGGTCTCCCTTTCGATCAAATCGGCGAGTGCGGATCGTGGCATTCGAAACAGGATGCGGGGCCCGGTTCTCCTTCCATCTCTTCGATGTGTTCGGCTCGAACAATCTGCGGGAATGACTCGGGACGAGCTGTCAGCCTCTCGTGGCAGCGGAGGCAGGTTGCGGAACTGCGACGGATCGGCATCTCCGCGATGTGTTCGCCGTCCGCAATGTGTTGGGTAACTGGGCCATGACAGAGTTCGCAACTGACCGGCTGGTGAAGGCCCGCCCGATGCATCTCCACATGGTCATCGTGGCACTCGGCACACCCGTCTACGCCGCCATACTGAACCGGAAGCGCCCGATACTCTCGTACACTTTCGCCGCGATAGGGACCAAACTCACCCCAGGTGTCCGGTTGCAGAACGTAGCGAAGCACGACCAAAGTCAGAACTCCGACAACGAAGAGGAAGCCGGCTCGAAAGACGTGTTTGGCATGCTTGAGAGGACTATTCGGATCCACGCGGTACCTCCGGGGACTGAGTCTGTTCAGAATTCGGCGCCAATCGGTCCGTTTCGTCAGGGAGGGGCTCGGGACTGAAGAGCCAGGTTAGATAACCGGGGTTCGGTTCCGTGGGGGCGGGTTCGGGATTCTGTGGCATCGGCTCCGGGCTGAAGAGCCAGGCAAGAAAACCCGCATTAGAATTCTGTAACGACGGGCTGTCTTCGTCGGCAGGCATCTTCTCGGGACGGAAGACCCAGGCACAGAACTGGCGGACTTTGTACATCGGGCTCAAAGCGCGCCTCCTCGTGAACAGGTGGCGATCCGGCTCCGTTTCAAGGTGTGCACGCGGTGTGCACGGCTCTCCCTTAGCGAGTGGTGGAGAACCTGCGATTCGCAAGGAGGCGTGGCTCCCTGACCTTAGTTGGTGTAACAACCTTGGGGTTCGGAGTCGTCAACCCACAAGTTAGGGATTCCACTAATCAGCGGAGGTCTCGGCGGCTGTCTCCTCCACCTCAACGGGCGCTCTCCGTGTGAGACGAGGAGCAATGATCAGTGCGAGGCCAAAGAACGTGAGGGAGGCAAACAATGTAAAAGATTGTCCGATCCTGAAGTCCTCGAAAAGGACCTTGGCACCGCAAGCGAATAGCAATGGGTAGACGAACCAGAGAGCTTCGGAGTATCGCCGCCAGCGGCTCACCCAAGCGAGAAGGAGAGCTGACCCCGCGAGAACTCCCGCTCGCGTCGTAGCCAAAGCGCCAGTATCGGTGAGCCCCTCGGCATCCGACGGCAGGGCCGGAGCAAGGGCGACAACGACAATGCCACCAGTTGCGGCGAGGAAGACAGCCAAGCTCGCGGCGCGGGTCCATCGGGCATACCTACCCCAGCGGGAACTCTCCGTGTTTACGCTAAAGGAAGCGCAGAGCGCAGCAGCCACCAGGACGAGGTAGTAGGACGGGGAGATCGAACCCAGGGGCGCGACGGTCGACCCGACGAACGCATCGCCAGTTACGGAGAACACTCCGCCGCAGATCGATGCGCCGACCAAGTAGATCGCACCGTGCAGACTCAGGGTGGCCCGTCGCCAGCGACCGCCTACCCAGGCAATGATCGCCGCCACAAGGGCAAGCGTGATGGTCGCGGCAGGGTGCTCCAGGAGAGCAAGACAGGCCATGAGGAGCAGGCCCATTCCGAGGCTACTGTAGAAGAGGAAGTTCCGGCTGCGTCTGAGACTGCGGTCGATGAAGGCGAACGCTGTCGCGTAGCAAAGGCCCGAGAGCAGCAAGCCTGTCCAACCCACCACCTTGTAGAACGTTGGATCATCGCGGACAAGTCCGAATGATCCGGCAAAACCGATCACGAGTACGGTGACGGACTGCCCGATCTCCAACACAGTCGCGCCTCGCCGTCGCGCCAGCGTTCGCGCCGCAAAGCTCCCGAAGTAGACCGCGATGAGCCCGAGGAGAAGAAGAACGAGCGAACCCCTCGCCAGCGTATCGACGTGCGGGGAAACCGGACTGGACGAGCGGGAAAGAGTGACGAGTACGATGACAGAATTGATCACGAAGCCGGTCATCCAGGCGAGGGTAGTCCAGTGACGAACATAGCCTAGCCAGAGAGACGCGAGACCGACGAGGAGGAGAAGAACGAGATACGGCACGAACAGTTTCGTCGCAAAGGCCATCCCAATGGTGGTTGGAACGGCTGCCAGAACGATGGCCCAGGCCAGAGGGCGGATCGCCCATTTCCATGCGACAAGGAGACCACCGAGAGTCATGATTCCAAGCGCGCCCGCGGCGTTGAGATGAGAAAGGAAGCCAAACTTTATCGTCGCCTCCCAAACGAGGGGAAAGCCGATCAGCGCGGCCGCAAGACCACGATAGCTGGGGCTGACCCTATTGCCGAGCGAGGCAGCGCGACCCGCCGCAACGATCCAGAACCCGGCATAGGCGAGTCCCACCGCAGTACCACTGGCAGGCGGTAGTAAACCTGTTTCCGTGAGCCAGCGAAGAAGAAATGCGCCGCCCAGAATGAGTAGCGTTTGCCCAACCAGAGGGAGGGCGGACTGTCGACGTTGTTCTTGCTGAGCGAAAGCAGATTCGTGTCCGGCCATTGCCGAGGGAGGCCCAGTCTCCTGCGCGTCCGGGGCAGTGTCCTCGCTCAGATTCTCTTCCAGAGACCTGAGTCGGTGCTCCAACTGCTCAATCCGGGTCTCGAGGCGTTCAACCTTCGCCGATAGTGAGGAAGGCGCTCGTTCGTCCATGATCCCCTCCGCAGTCTGAAGGCGTTTGAGGTCTGGGACACGATCCTTTGGATTTCTTATACACTACGGTATCAGGGCAAGTTACAGATTGAAAGTAGAAGGCGCAGCGCTCGTCTTCCTTCAATGCTTAGCGAACGACAACAAATCGATCCGTCGCCGTCCCTTCCTGCGAGACAAAACGTAGGAAGTACACCCCGGGAGAGAGCTGCGACGTGTTGAGTCGTTCGACGTTTACGCCTCCTGCCGTACCCTCGACGCGGCGCTCCAAAACTTTACGTCCTGTTGCGTCGAGAACCTCGATCGCGGCATCTCCTTTTAGGGGACTTATGAACTGAATCGAGAGAGTCGATCGAGTCGGATTCGGAGAAAGTGCCTGGATAGCGAAAGGCGCGGCAGCACTGTTCGGAGCGCTCGATGTCACCGTATCGTCTCGGAGGATGATTGCGTCCGGGTCGATATAGACCGCCACCGGCTCGTCCGAAACGGTAACCTCGAACGACTGACTCGCTTCATTGTTTTCTACGACGAACCGCTCTTCACCTGCGACAGTCGCCACGGCAATGACGAGAGGCATTTCGAATACCGAGACATTCGATTGCGATGATGTCTGCGTCTGTCGGACTGTAACGGTCACGTTGTAGTCGTCACCGACCGCTTCCCAAGCTCGGCCCATTTCGTAGGAGGGATAGCCTGTCCCCGTCATCACCCACTGATCAAAAAACGTCGATAGGTCCATTCCGGAAACCGTTTCGGCTACACGCCGGAAGTCGTCGGTCGAGGCGACATCATACTGGAGTTCCGGATCCGCAGCGTAGTCCCTCAGGATCGTCCGGAAGTCTTCGTCTCCTACGACGTAGCGAAGCATGTTCAGAACGACCGAACCCTTCGCATACACCTTCGAGTAATTGAACATCGAGCCGACGCTTGTCGTGTCCTCCAGGACAAGAGTACCGAGGGCGTTTCGCGCAGAGGAGTATCGTCTGTCGAGGATCTCTTCGTAGACTCCCGGATACGCGTCCGCTCGTTCTTCCCAATAGACGAGCTCGCCAAATGTCGCGAAGCCTTCGTTGAGCCAGAGATGGGGCCACGTTTCCGGTGAGATCTCGTCGCCGAACCACTGATGGGCCAACTCATGGGCAACCAGATACACCGATGATCCGCCCATCGAACTCATCGTCTGGTGTTCCATCCCTCCACCAAATGTGACCTCGGCGTGGCCGTACTTCTCATCTGCAAAGGGATAGGGGCCAAACCAGTTTTCGAATACTTCGATCACATCGGGAACGCCAGACCAGCCCGACGGATGCTCGTTGTCGGAGTCGTCGTAAACGAGATCGTCAAGCGACAGGACGAGCGGCCCGTAAAGGGCTTCCAGGGCAGGCGGACGTGTGTAGGTCGTTTGGTACCGGACATACTCACCAATCGCCACGGAGATCAGGTAGCTCGAAACAGGATAGTCGGAAAGCCAGTCGTAGGTTGTCTCGCCGCTGTTGACCGTCTCACTGACGAGAGTTCCCTGCGATCCGACTCGGTACTGTGACGGCACCGTAACTGTCACCCGGACGGCATCGGCCTTGTCCGAAGGATGGTCCTTGCACGGCCACCACTCGCGCGCTCCATATGGCTCGGACAAACTCCAGGCATATCGCCCCGAATCGTGGCTGCCGAATTCAAAAACTCCAAAGCCACTCACCACTGGCGTTCCGGAATAGGCAACGTCGACAGCGACGATCCCACCGGGTGATACGGACGTGGGCAGGGTAACCTCGAGCGCCTCACCCGCATGCACGAAAGCGAGCGGCGATCCATCCGGAAGCGTAACTGCAGAGACTGTCATCGGTGAGCCGAGGTCGAGAGTCAGCTCCGACATGGAGGATCCCACGACCGTCCCCTCGATCCGTACAACGCCGTCAATCAGCTCCAGATCCAGATCGATATCGAGATCGAGATGGTAATACGTGACATCGATGTTCGTACTGGCGAGAGATTGTGCTTCCGGAGACGAGGAGAGAAGACCGCGGCGGGCGACTTGCCGGGCGGATTTAGTCTCCGCGCACTGGGTAGCGCCATCGATGTAGGATGTGGGATCTTCTAGCTCGGTTTCGGCGAAGGCCAACGTTGCCGAGCAAGCGATCGCGAGCGAGGTCATCAGTGCGGGGGAGACGATGCAGCTCGAGCGCAAGGAACACACTCCTGGTCAGATACTTCGAAACGACGAATCCTTCAGGGCGAAAGCGAGCTTCGATTGTAAGGCACCAACGGCTCTCTACAGTGCGTCACTTTGTCGCACTCTGCCCACAGCAGAAAAAGTTAACTCGATGTTTTGCAACTAATTAGTGAATTGGACAAACTGGGCAACCCGATATCTGAATGAGGAGTCTAAAACACCCATGAGCCGCTCTCCCCTTCGTCAACTCCTCGAGTATGCGCGACCCCATCGTCAACAGATCCGGGCCGCCACCGCCCTCTCCATCCTCAATAAGATCTTTGACCTCGCACCTCCCCTCCTGATCGGGGCGACCGTCGATGTTGTGGTGGCCCGTGAGGATTCGCTTCTCGCTTCGATGGGTATCACGGATCACGGACTGCAGTTGGCCGCTCTTGCGGTGGCGACGCTGATCATCTGGGGTCTGGAATCCGTTTTCGAATACGCCTATGCCGTGCGCTGGCGAAACCTCGCCCAGACCGTACAGCACGAGATGAGAATGGAAGGGTATGGGCACTTGCAGGAACTCGACCTCGCCTTCTTTGAGGACAGCTCGACGGGAGGGTTGATGTCAATCCTCAATGACGACGTCAATCAACTCGAACGCTTCCTCGATGGCGGAGCCAATGACCTACTCCAGGTTGGAACCACCGTCGTGGTCATCGGTGGAATCTTCTTCGCCATTGCACCGGAGGTTGCCGTCTTCGCCTTCCTCCCCATGCCGTTCGTTCTCTGGGGATCGTTTGCCTTTCAAAAACGACTTGCTCCTCGCTACGCCAAGGTCCGCGATCGAGTCGGCGCGCTCAACGGGTTGCTTTCGAACAACCTCGGTGGGATCGCCACGATCAAGAGCTTCACGGCCGAAGCACACGAGTCGAAGCGAGTCGCTGAGGAAAGCCAGCGCTACCGGGAGAGCAATAGCAGCGCGATCCGACTCAGCTCCGCCTTTTCTCCTCTGATTCGCATGGTCATCGTAATTGGGTTCACGCTCACGCTCATCTTGGGTGGTCGCGCTGTCTTCGATGGAAATCTTGCCGTCGGCGCCTACAGTGTCATGATCTTCATGACCCAGCGCCTTCTTTGGCCGCTCACACGACTCGGTCAGACCGTCGACCTCTACCAGCGCGCGATGGCTTCAACGGCCCGGATTCTCGATCTCTTGAAGATTCCCATCAGCGTAAGAAGTGGCAACCAGGAGCTTGCGACCGAAAAGGTGCGCGGTGAGATTCGCTTCGAAAACGTCGACTTCAGCTACCGCAACGGGTTTCCCGTTCTCTCCACACTTAACCTGACGGCTCAGGCCGGTGAGACCATTGCGATCGTCGGAGCAACAGGCTCCGGTAAGAGTTCGATCGTGAAACTTCTCCTCCGTTTCTATGAGCCTCAATCGGGCCGGGTCACAGTCGATGGGCTCGACCTGCGAGGAATTCGGATCAACGACCTTCGCCGTTCGATTGGCCTGGTCAGCCAGGACGTGTTTCTTTTTCACGGCACCGTCCGCGAGAATATCTCCTACGGCAGTTTCGGCGCGACAGATGTAGAGATCGTGGCAGCAGCACGCTCCGCCGAAGCGTGGGAGTTCATCGAACAGCTTCCTGAGGGACTCGACACGATCGTCGGAGAACGTGGGCAGAAGCTCTCGGGAGGCCAGCGGCAGCGTCTCTCCATCGCCCGAGCCGTACTCAAGAATCCACCCATTCTCGTCTTGGACGAAGCGACCTCAGCGGTCGACAACGAGACCGAAGCAGCGATCCAGCGTTCGATGCGGCATATTTCCCAAGGACGAACCATGGTCGTGATCGCACACCGCCTCTCGACCATTCGGCACGCCCACCAGATCTATGTCCTCGACAAGGGCAAGGTCGTCGAGGCAGGAACGCATGAGAGTCTCGTGGAAGTGGACGGACAATACGCGGCGTTATGGAAAGTCCAAACCGGAGAACTTCTCGAAGACCTCGAAGAAGTGTGAGATCGGGCTACATCGCTCCGCCGGGAACCGGCGATCACCGGCCACGGTCGACCCTTAGTTGCCGCAGATCGAACCCAACCAGCTCGAAGTACGGCGAGTCGACAAACAACCAGTCCGCCTCCCGACGAAGAGGAGCTGGGGAGATGCCCGTTGTCATCCAAATCGCACCGGGTTCAACGTCTGCTCTCTGCCCATGAAACTCGGCTCTCGGACTTCCGTCCAGCGCAAACTCCGCCAGCATGAAGACTGATTCCCCAGACGGGGAATCATCCGGCCCAACGGGCCGGCGTAGTCCGACAGAGAGAAGGGAGTCTCGCCAGAGAATAGGAGACCCGACGAGCCCGATCGGTGGTCGAAAACGCCGAACCTCGCCCAGTTCACTTCGGTTGCGAACGGTGTAGGACAGAGCCCTCCGACTCGCGGCCTTGGACAGCACGATCCAGCGCCCCGAGACGTCGACAATGTTGGCTAATCCCGGAAGGGGGATCGACGACGAACGTCCGTTCCACGGGGCAACAATCAAGCGGGTACTTTCCACATCTACAAGACTCGTTCGTTGCCGCCAAACCGCACCGGTTGCATCGAGGAATCTGTTCAACGCGACCCCGACCACCACCACGTCGCGTGTTCGGATCGAGCGGCCATCAAAATCCAATTCCTCCATGCGGAGGTTGCTCGATCGGCCGGGTGTCCCGGTCGTGAATGTCGTCCGGAAGAGGCTGGTGTCTGAGACTGCGATAGTATCGGTCTCCCGGATTTGGATCCGGCTCCTCTCCGTCCAGATCTCTGGCTCGAGGGCGGGGTCCTCCGATGAGACACGCCAGACGTCGGCGCGGAGAATCTCGACCGACCGCAACCGACTCGCCAGTGTGTCGATCGACGCCGACCCGGGAGACGCCGCGAAGAGAGTACGGGTGACGCGCATCGAGTCGGTGTGGTCTTCCGCCAAAAGGATCGGACGTCCCAGGTGGCGCATGCCATGCCATGCCCGAACGCCAGCGGGCAACGTGATCTTCCAGGACGACTCCAGCCTCCCATCGCTCGAAAGGAGAACGACGGTGTGAGAATCACTCTCCGCGGGCGTACAGAGTACGGACGGGCCGACCACTTCGGTCAGCTGACCAAAGAAAGCCAGCGAATCGGCGGGTTCGGCCAGAGCCTGGAGAGACCAGGAAGGTACACGCCAGGCCTGCGTTTCGGCACCTGCAGGACCGGGCCAAGTCGACACAGACGCAAGGCAGAGCAGCAGAGAGCACCGGCCGAACCAACGGCTATCTCCGGCTTCTCCCCCGCCCATTCTCGCCCATATCCAGCTCGAGATTCCCAACAGTCGATACTCCTTGTCCACACGAGTGTCTGCTCTGGAACGCAGCCGAGTCAATTCTACTCCCGCGACGCTCGGCTTCCGTGGTGGAACGACTAATGAGCTCGTGCGCATCAATCTTTCGTTCCGAGATACTCGTGTTGTTCCATTGCTGGTACTCTAGAGAGCGATTTTCTCCGCCGTTGCTGTTCCAAAAAGGAGTGTTCTCTCGTGTCCCAGGCTTCCATAGCATCCGGCCCCTTCGATCGACTCCCCGGGGAGCTTCCCACCGACGTTCGTGAAGTCGTGGACCGGGAAACTCCAATTCCGACCATCGCCCAGAAAGCCGCCGCGTTCGCCTCCGACCGAGACGACTTCGTGCGGGGAGACATTGGTCAGGTGTCCGGATTCGATCCAGAGAATGAAGTTCTTTACGGTCCGCCTGTCGGTCTCGAACCTCTACGTACAGCGGTCGCCGAGTTCTGGTCCCTCAGTTTTGGGCTGGAGAAAGCGGGTGTGACGATCGGACCGGCCAACGTCGCGATCACGTCTGGCGCCGCCGAAGCTCTGGCCCTTCTCTTCCGCTGCTTCGGCCACGGCCGTGTTGTCGGTCTACCGCGTGGACACTGGGAAAACTATCTCAACGGCGTCACTCTCGGTGGGGGTGAGGTCGAAATCATCGACTATTTCGACGCGAGTGGCGCTCTCGATCTCGACGGTATCGAACGACAGATCCGCTCCCGGAACATCCGCTGTCTGGTGGCAAATTTCCCCTGCAATCCAACGGGGGCAGTCTTTGACGAGGACGACGCCCGCAGCCTCATCGAAATCGCTCGCCGACATGACGTCGTAATTCTTTCCGACGAGGTCTATGCCCGGCTTCGTTTCGACGGACGTCCCCCAGTCTCCCTGCTCACGTACGGACCGGAGCGCGTCGTCGTAATCAGCTCGGCTTCGAAGGAATACCTCCTTCCGGGCGCGCGAGTCGGTTACGTCCTCTCGACTTCCGCCACCCTCACAAATAAGGTTCTGAGAAAACTCATTCGGGCCAACACGGCCAGCCCCAATGTTCTCGGACAAAAGGAAGTCCTGCGCAGAATGACCGCCGATCTGGAAGACCTTCGCAGGGGACAGGAACCCACCCAGATGGTTCGACTTCGAACGGAGCTTCAGCGTCGCCAAAAAGCGCTTGTCGAGGTTCTCACTCGCCAGGGCATGGAGCCGGTCGGCCGGCCCCAACATCAGCCCGCTGGAACCATCTTCCTAATGGCCGCTCTCCCGGACTGGTGGAAGCAGGACGATCGGGCCTTCGCCGAAGCGGCCCTGGAACACGGATTTAGTGTGATTCCAGGATCTTCGTTCGCCATCCCCAATTCAGTGCGGTTCTCCTTTGGGGGAATGAGCGCAGACGCGATGGGACACTTGGAACGGCACCTGACGAAGTGGCGCGAGGAAAGCTAGGCGCCTCGCACCGGGCGAAATGAAACCCAGCTGGCCTGAGCGGAAACTGTCCCTAACGTGTTGTCATTAAACGCAAACCCGATCCCCGAACGGGCAATCCGGGTCGATCGAACTGTAGTTTCCGCCTAAGATCTCGAGAGCCTCCACGCTTCTGACGAGAAAAACGTCAGATACTGCACCAAGTGTGCATCCTTCCTGGCAAACGGGCGTCTAAAAGAATAGGCAACCGATTGGCGAAGGGCCGACCGGCCTCAATCGTCGAGACGGAGATCTCGTGAGGGCGGATACGGAAGACGGGCGGCCCCGGTCAGCTTCGAAAACAGGCTCGGAGAGGAAGTCCTCTCCTCAACCGAAAATGACAAACGTATGAACACTTCGATTTCGATTCCGACAGCTCTTCCCGCCCCCAACACCGAAGCGGTTTGGGAGTCCTTCCGGCGTCATATTCGCGCCACGATCGCGAGACGGATCAGTAACCCGGAAGATGTCGATGATCTGGTCCAGGATGTCTTCACACGAATTCATTGCGGCCTGAGTGGATTGCACTCGCCTGAAACCTTAGTCAGCTGGTTGGGGCGAATCACGGAACACGCTGTCATCGATCACTACCGAAAGAATTCGAAGAGGCCGGAGATCCTCCCGATCGACGAGACGATCACGGCGACTCGAGCGCCCGATGAGAAGATCGAGCAGGGAGAGATGGACGACCGCCGCCAAACTCAGCAGCTCTTCGAGTGCATCGCTCCGATGATTGGGAGACTCCCCAAATCCTACCGAGACGCGCTTGTCCTCGTCGAGCGGGATGGACTGAGCCAGCGTGCTGCCGCAGAGCGACTCGGGCTTTCCGTTCCGGCCCTGAAGTCGCGAGTGCAGCGGGCTCGAAAGAAGCTTCGCGCTAGCCTCAATCAGTGTTGCCAGTTTGAATTCGATAGTCGGGGCAAGCTAATGGATTGCCATGGCTGTGCGTCTACCGAGCCGTCGCAGTAAACGACCCGGTCCGCACCGAACCAGCAATGGTGGCGAAGTACCAGCCTCCGGCCAGATCCCCGCGCTCATCGAATGCGCCCCGTAAGATGACATCATCATCAGCGACGTCTGGAACCAGATCAAGATAGGTCACGTTGTTCGAATTGAGGTTCCCCGCGAGGCTGCCCGTTCCCGTTCGAAAACCCAGGTTTGGCAGGGCCCGGAGGACACGGAGGTCCCACGTTCCGGTGACGCCCTCCCGATCATAGAGTTCATCGGTAACCTCGGGAAACTCGAGGACAATGGTCCCCTCGGTTACGACTTTCCCCTCGGAGATGGCTCGGAAGTCGTAGACCACCGCGCCATGCGCGGAGGGGATCTCACCTGAATCAGGAATCGGCTCCGGTTCAAGTGGTGGGGGTTCACCTGGGGTTCCAGACGAACAACCCAAAGACGTCGCGAGGATCGTCATCAAGCAAACCTGTTTGAAACGTCGCAATGAACACCTCCGTCAACCGCCGGCAGGATCTCAAACGTCCTACAGTGATTGTGCGCCCGCGGTCGATCGACAGTCAAACGACAGGAACCCAGGACGGGCCTTCCGCACGCTGGACTTCCGCGTCGTTTTCGACGTCACTCCACGGCGGACTCCCAGCGCCTATACATATCGTCGATCTGGGACTGCTGCCTTCGCAGTTTCGTTTGCAGCTGCTGCCCAAGCGCTACATCGTTCGAGCCAAATGCCGCAACGACCCGCCGCTCCAGGTCTTCCTTTTCAGACTCGGCCTGGGCGATCTTCGCTTCCAGATCGACGAGCACTCTTCCCTGATTTCCAGACTTTCTCGTCGTGCTTTTCGTTTCCCGCTCCTGGCGCCGTTTCGAAGTCCGCGCCTTCGACCGGGCCGGTCCAGCTTTGCGAAGTTGCCAGTATTCACCAAAAGTCCCGATAAAAGACTGCAGTTTCTGGCCTCGCAATTCGACAACCCGACCGGCGACCTTCTCGAGGAAATACCGATCGTGCGAGACAACGAGCAGTGTCCCCTCGAATTCCTGGAGCGCTTCTTCCATCGCCTCTCGCGAGAGGATGTCGAGGTGATTGGTCGGTTCATCGAGAATGAGAAAATTCGGTTTCGTCACCATCAGCTTGGCAAGCTGGAGTCGGTTTCTTTCGCCTCCCGAGAGTTCATCGATTCGCTTGTTCATGTCCTCCTGGGTGAAATTGAGCTTGGCAAGGAGGGAAAACGCCTGCCCGTCGGTCATCGGAACGGTTGCTCGTATCTCTTCGAGCAGCGTGGTGTCCCCGCTCCCGACTTCCTTTTCCTGAGACCCATACCCGACAGTCAGACTGGGCCCGATTCGAATTCGATCTGAATCCCAAGCCCCGTCGCGGATGATGTCGCGTAGCAGAGTGGTCTTCCCGCAACCGTTCGGCCCGACCAGGGCAACACGCTCGCCGCAGGCAATGTCCAGTTCTGCATCCTCGAGGAGGACATTGTCACCAAAGGCCTTGGTGTATCCGCGAATCTGCATGGCGATCTGAGCGCGGGAGCCTTGTCCCGTGAACTGAGCGCGAATGGCCGGCCGGTCGAGGATGGGTTTCTCTACGGCCTGACTCTTTTCCCGGTCCAGTTGTGAGCGCCGGGCCCGAAGGCGCCGCCCCCAGGCCTTGTCCGAGTTGACGCTGGCAATCTGGGCGAAGCGTTTGACCAACTCCTCGAGTTGGGCCAACCGTTTCTGGTTCGCCACATAGTCCGCCTGTTGGGCCAGCGAGTTTTGCAACTTGGTCGATCGATAGGCGGTGTACCCGCCGTCATAGTAGGTCAGGAGGCCAGCATCCAACTCGAGGATTCCATCGACAACCCGGTCGAGGAGGTACCGGTTGTGAGAGACGAGAAAGATCGCGCCCTTGAACTGGTTGAGGAAATCGATCAGCCAGTCGAGGCCATGGTGATCGAGGTGATTCCCCGGTTCATCGAGAATCAGGAGATCCGGTTCGGCCAGAAGTGCTCGAGCCAGGGATACAACCGCTTTTTCCCCACCGGAGAGTTGCTCAACCGGTTGTTCGGTCCGATCGGCCAGACCCAGACTGTCGAGCATGGCGGCCGCGCGTTGAGGGAGAAGATCTCCATCGAGGGCGTCGTAGTTGTCGCGCACCTTCTGAAATTCGGCCAGGACCCGCTCGTAGTCCGTTTCCGTCGTCTTGGAAAGCTTGTCTTCAGCGCGGCGCAACTCTTCGCTCAGCCTGCGATAGTTGGCGAGGACACATTCTATCGTGGTTTCGCCGGTACTGAATTCGACGTGCTGAGGCACATAGCCAACTTTGATGGACCTGGCCAGCGTGATCGCACCGGTCGTAACTTTCTCTTCACCGAGGAGCAATCGGATCAGAGTCGTCTTTCCAGCTCCGTTGTTTCCGATCAGGCCGACGCGCTGTCCCGCACTAAGCTTGAAGGAGGCCCCAGCCAGAACCGCCTGGGTGCCATAGTGACAGCTGACTTCTTCCATACGAGCAACGAGCACGAACTTCTCCTACTCAAACGTTGATTCGACGATCTGTTCGACAAAGTCGAGACGAGCGAGACGAAGGAGAACGTCCCGAAAGTTCTTTTGGTGAGTCGATCCGATGCAAAGATACTGATCCGGAGAACAACCGATCCGACCGGACGCTGGCGACACGACGAGGGTCGAGTCAATATCTCCGATCTCGCGCACGTACTTCGCCTTTGCCGGAATACAGAGTTCGTAGTGGAGCGCCCTCTTCTCTGAAGAGCCGCCCAT